>Ga0214192_1000186_pt1 | contig 38736 bp, 34 predicted proteins | sample TroBogEpilimnion_44_FD_153030 | JGI IMG/M metagenome (GOLD analysis project Ga0214192, IMG submission 153030) | Freshwater microbial communities from Trout Bog Lake, WI - 29JUL2008 epilimnion | ecosystem: Environmental > Aquatic > Freshwater > Lake > Epilimnion/Euphotic zone | place: Trout Bog... | reverse complement strand
AAACTGCAGCTTCATGTGCTCCTTCAACTGGACGCTCTTGAATAAAGAAAGCGAAACCGCCTGTGTTCCCGGGCCAACCACGGAACCGACCGGAGAATCCCCGGCGCGGCCAATGTTGTTGGCGGGTTTGACAAACGCCGCCGGATTGATCCAGCCGCTGATTCCCTGATTCGCCGGATAGAGCGGCACACCCGACACAATGTCGGCGCGGCCGGCACCCGAGGTGTTATTTGAATTATTCCCCGACGGATCGGCACCGGGTGCAACTACGGTCATAAACGGGCCGGTCTGGAACATGAGCACGCCCGATAACTGCCAGCCGCTAATTATCTGATCGATATAGGCTGGTGCTTTGTTGAACAGATAGCCTTTGCGCCCGAACGGTAACTCATAAAGGAAAGTGGAGAGAAAACGGCTCTTATGCGTGAAAGCGACATTACCGTAGTCGAGGCCGATGTTATATATGTCCGTCACCGTCCCTCCGGCCTGCGTACCGAATGCGGTGGGAGCATAACCCTGGGCACCGGAAAGATTCTTAGCGTACGTATAGTTCGTGGTGAACTGTAGTCCGTGGGAGAGTCGCTTATTCGCCGCAATTGTGACGGCGTTGTAGTTGCTGCGGGCTCCGGTGCTCTCCTGCGCGATGTACGCCCACAGCGGATAGGGAGAGCTTGCAGCCGCTTTGGCAAACCCAATCGTATTCGGCGCCACCTGAGCCAGGTTCTGCGTGAAGCCGAGATTTGTGCCATGGTTTCCGTCATAGGACACGCGCAGGCCAATGTTGTAGCCCAGATCCCGCTCCACAGTTAAGTTCCACTGCTGAACGTACGGATCTTTGTAATCGACGTCCGCGGACAACTGGAAGCTCTGTGTCCCGTTCTGCGCCAGATTCGCCGGGAACGGATAAGGCATCTGAAGCGTGGGAACATGATTCACCACTGAATTCGTGAACGAGCCGACGTCGCTCGCTTCCACAGCCCATCCGGCGCTGGTCAGAGTGCCCAGCATCGCCTCGATATATTTTCCGTAGCCGCCGCGCACAACTGTCTTGTCATTACCGAATGGCCGCCATGCGAAGCCGATACGCGGAGCAAAGCTGGTCAGGTCAGATCTGTGGAGCGTTTGCGGGATGCCCGCCTGTGATGCTGACAAAATCGGCGTCGGAGCAATCGAACCGGCGAACACTTTGTTGATCAGCGGCACTCCGGCGTCAGGAACAGCCACCGCGCCATGCACCGTGACTCCGTTGACTACGCTGGTGTAATCAGGGAGCAGAACTGCCATGTTGTTAAGAGCATCCGTGAAGGGCGGATGATACTCCCAGCGCAACCCGTAATTGAGCGTCAGGCGCGATGTCACTTTCCAGTCATCCTGGATGAATGTCGAGTAGTGAATCGAGTGTCCGTTCGAATCCGGAGAAGTCACCTCGCCGATGCCCGTCCTGTCCGGATATCCGAGAAGAAACGCTACGTACGGATTGAGCCCGGTCACCGAACCGTTGAACGTATAGGTACCCATGCGGTTGCTGGCAAACACATTGCTGAAATACGCTCCCAGCTTGCGGATGTCACCGCCGAATTTGATCGTGTGAGAGCCGCGCGTCCACGTCAGGTTATCGATCAACTGCTTGGTCTGCGACCTGCTGATGGAATTACAGGTGGCGTTGGTTGCCTGGAAGCCCGTGATCGTGAACGTCGGCGTGCAGTTTCCGCCTGGCGGATCCGGCACCGGAACGCCGATGGCCTTTACCAGGGCATCGGCATTCGCGCCGTTGCTGGTCAGCACCCGGTTATCTGTAATGCCCAGCCGCAGTTCGTTCACCAGTGTGGAGTTGATGATGAAGTTATGCGCAGCGGTGACGGAGAAGTCGCGTTCCGGCTGATGCAGTCCACCGGAGAGGATCGTCCCCGATGAGACCGGGGCGTTTGTAACGTCTTTGTACTTGTACGTGCCGCGCATGAAGAAGGTCTGTCGGGTGCTGATGTTCTGATCCAGCCGCAAATCGGCCTGATTGCTCGAAATCGGTGTCGGGAAATTGACCGCGTAGTTATTCGCCACGGCGGTCGGCAACCCGGCGTTCGGCAGCGGGAAAAGATTCGCCAGCGCTGCTTTCGCGATGGGCGAGATTTGGCTGTCCGGAATCTTATTCAAAGGGAACGGTGTCCCGTTCAGGTCGACACCGACGACGTAGCCGTTGAGATCGCCCGAGCGGAGCGCACGCGACGGAACGCTTTGCGTGATGAACTGCTGGCGCGGCAACTGGAGCCCTTCATAACTCATAAAGAAGAACGTTTTGTCCTTGCCGTTGTAAACGTGCGGGATAGTGACCGGGCCGCCCAGGAAGCCACCGTAATTGTTCATTTTCACCAGTGAAACCGTGGAGCTGAAGGTATTGCGGGAGTTGAGGTCCGAATTCTGGAAATTCTCAAAGACCCCGCCATGCAGGCTGTTGGACCCGCTTTTTGAGACGGTCGTGATGTCGCTGACGCCCCCATACTCCGCAGCGTTGTTGACCTCGCTGACCCGAATTTCGGCAATCGTGTTGAACGACGGGAAGAGTTCTGCGATTGGCGCTTCGCTTCGCACGCTCATCGTACTGATGCCGTCGATACTGATGGAGAGCATAGCTGGAATTGAGCCCGCCACCGACATGTTGCCCGCGTTATCGGTCTGCACTCCGGCCTGCGTGGTCAGCGTTGAAATTGCGCTCGTGGAACCGAGTCCGCGCGAGGCCACGCCTACCGGCAGGTCCAGTAGCTCGCGACCACTTTTTGTTTCAGCGATGCTGGAGACGTCTGTAGTTACTACCGCTTCCGCGGATTCGCTGACATTGACCGACTGCGCCTGCCCTGCCACGGACAACGAGCCATCAATACGCATGGTCTGGCGCGACAACAAAGCGAGGCTCTTGAAAGTCGCAGGCTGAAAGCCTGACGCCTGCATGACGATCTCATAACTTCCCGGCTCCAGATTGACAAGACTATAGTTACCTTCTTTGTCGGTCACCGCTGATCGCTTTGCCGACGTTCCGCTGTTCGTGAGCGTGACAACACAATCCGCCACACGGCTCCCTGACGGGTCACTTACCGTGCCGACGAAGGATCCGAAGGTGGACTGCGCCAGCCCTATAGCGGCGAACAGCAGAGCGAGAATGACAAGTTCGATGCAAGAAACAGCCGTTGGCGCGGGTGAACCGGCGCCCTCCGAACGAAGGTATCCAGACACTTTGACTCTCCTTGTAGAAAATTTTGATTTCGGCAGCAGACAGAAACTGTGTGTCCGAACCGATTCAACTTCAACAATGCAGGGTTAGTTTGGTGTCCTGACGGTGGACGGGGACTACGCGTGAGTACCTTGAGCTGACTCGCCTTCGTTGACGCAGCGAAGGCAGTTGTGTAGTCATCATTGTACCCGCGTTTGTCTTCCTGAAGTCAACGAATGCCTGATTGCAATATTGGATTCGTCAGATAGACAAAATGCATCACCTTTTGGCTGCCCTGGAGTCTGCTGCAGATTCATCACTTTTGCGCGTGCGCCGGCAGAAAATTCGGCTACACTGGAGCAGTTGGGCTGCTTCGTTTCGCGCCCCGACCCCGCCGTTCCCCGCCCCGTCGTCGCGCTGACTCCCGAAAATATTGACTTCCCGGCAATTGCCGCGCCCGGTCCGAATGCCAATGGCGTTGAGACTTCTCACACTGACGGCGATTTACAGGCTCGCAGGAGCGCATTTTCTCCTGCTGTTGTGCGCAGTTGCGCCCGGTCAGACGACAGTAACTGCTCCCGAAGCAGGCATACCGGTTACAGACCCGCTCGTCGTTTCCAAATGCGGGACGTGTCATCCCCGGGACGAACGCGGGAACATGCAGCGCATCTCCTGGGCCCGAACCACACCCGAGGCCTGGCAGGATGTTCTGAAGCAAATGGTCGTTCTGCACGGCCTTTCGCTCACACCGGCCGAGGCCCGACCTATCGTCCGGTATCTCAGCTCCCGCCACGGACTTTCCCCGGCCGAGGCGCGAACCGTGCTCTACGACGCCGAGCGGCGCTTCCTCAGGGAAACGACCACGATCGCCGATCCGGCTGTCAGCGCGTGCTCAAAATGCCACTACATCGCTCGCCCTCTATCGTGGCGGCGATCTCCCGCCGAGTGGAAGCGGTTCATCGACGCCCATGCGTCCGCATATGAGTTCCGGCCGGGCGACGCGGCTGCGCCCTTTCTCGCGAATGTCGCCCCGCTGCACTCCGTTGACTTCGACAATTGGTATGCGCGATCCGGGGTGGCCGACGTGAGCGGACGTTGGCTCGTGACCGCTTCACTCCCCGGTCGCGGTCGCTATTACGGTGAGATCAGACTGGATCCGGCTGGCGACGGCGAGTTCGACACCTTCGTGAAGCTGACTTCCGTGGCCGATGGCTCGCAACTCCGACGCACCGGACACATCGCGGTATACGGCGACTCTGCCTGGCGCGGCCGCTCCTCCGGCAATCCATCCGCCCGAGACACGGACGCGACACCTGACAATCCCGCATGCGAAGCACGCGAAGTTATGTTGATCTCGCCAGATCGCGCAATTATCGAGGGTCGCTGGTTCTGGGGGCAGTACCAGGAATTTGGATTCGATGTCCAGTTGCGCCGTCCGCCGGGCGGCCCAGTGCTTACGCTGGTAGATCGACAGTCGCTGAAAGCTGGATCGCAGGGCGCGCGCGTCCGGCTCTTCGGCGACGGCTTCCCGGCCGCTCTGAATACAGGCGACCTTCAATTCGGCGCCGGGATCAACTTGCGATCGATTGTCTCCGTAACTTCGCAGCAGGTAACTGCCATCGTGGACGTCGACTCCGGCGCCTCACCGGGCAAGCGCGACGTCGTTCTTTCCGGTTCTGTACTTCCGGGCGCACTTACTGTCTATGACCGCGTCGATTATGTGAAGGTGACACCAGATTCCGCCATGGCTTCTTTCAACGATCCCGCGCACCCTCGCGGATATCAGCCGTTTGAGGCCATCGGATACCAGCGCGGTCCGGACGGCAAGCTGCATACCGGCGACGATCTTGAACTCGGCCCGGTCGACGCCGCATGGGCGGTGGAAGTTTTTCATTCGCCGCCTGGCAGCAGGGCGGACTTCGTCGGCGCCATGACACCTGAAGGGCTGCTTGTACCTGCGGCCAGGAATCCCGGCAATAATTTCGACGTCTGGGTGATCGCCACCGCACGCAGCGAGGTGGATCTCAGCGGCAAACCGTTAGTTGGAAAGGCTTACGTCGTCGTAACGATCCCGACTTACTCAATGAACGGGCGTCAGTACGTCCGCGATCTCGATCGCTGGGTCGATATCGGTCCCGCCCCCGCTTCTATTCCGGTCTTACGGGAGACTCCCCAATGAACGATGCACGCTCGGCATTACTCCTCGCGCTCCTCGCCGCCTGCGCCATTCTTATCTTCACGCCCCTTTCCGCCATCGCGCATCACGGCTGGGCGGATTTCGACGCCACCTCGGAACTCACGCTTCACGGTGTTGTGGTCGATTTCCACTATGTCAATCCGCACAGTGTCGTCGAGTTCACCGCGACCGACGAAAAAGGACAGACGCGGCAATGGCAAGGCGAGTTCGGCAGCCCGAACGAACTGGCGCGCAAGGGCTGGTCACAGACTTCTCTCAACGCCGGCGACAAAATTACCATCACCGGGCATCCGGCGAAAAACGGCGTGCCCGCGCTTCACGTAAGCAGCATCACGCTGGCAAACGGCCAGGAGGTCAAACTGTATGGCGGCCGCTAGGCTGATATGGGCACACTGGCATGCTCGGCGCCTGCCGAAGGTCGCGCCCGGGGAACCCTGCCGCCTGGTCCTCGTGGCCGCGCTCGAGCTTCCTGTTCCGATTCTCAGCCTCCCGCTCGCACTGACGTCCTGAAGCCGGTATTTGTGCAGGACGGCTCCCGGGCACAAGACCGAAGCCAGCGGCCGGACTACAATAGGGCGTCCTGTTGCCCAAATGAGCACCCGTGCGCCGCGCAATACCTTTCTGCCTTACTGCCTGCCTCTGCTGGGCGAAGAGGAAATCCAGGAAGTCGTCGATACTTTACGGTCTGGCTGGATCACCAGCGGTCCTAAAGTGAAGCGCTTCGAATCGGAATTCGCGGCCTGGCTGGGCGCCCGACACGCAGTCGCCGTCAGTTCCTGCACGGCCGGCCTGCAGATTGCGCTGGCTGCGCGCGGGATCGGCCCCGGTGACGAAGTCATCGTTCCGACCATGACGTTCTGCTCCACGGCCAACGTCGTTCTGCATCTGGGCGCAACGCCCGTCCTGGTCGACACAACCGATGATCTTCTGATCGACCTCGAGGCCGCCGAACGCGCCGTCACGTCGAAGACGCGGGCAATCATTCCGGTTCACTACGGCGGTCAGGCTTGCGATCTCGACGCAATCCATGAGTTCGCCGCTCGGCACGCGCTGCACATTGTGGAAGACGCCGCTCACGCCACGGGGACCGAGTATAAGGGCCGGCTCGTAGGTTCGGCCAGCGCCGCCGCGTCATTCAGCTTTTACGCCACCAAGAACCTTTCCACCGGCGAGGGCGGAATGATTGCGACGGATGACGAAGAGTTCGCCGAACGCTGCCGCTCACTCTCGATGCATGGCATCAGCCGCGATGCCTGGACTCGATATACCAGTTCCGGCTCATGGCACTATCAGGTGATGGAAGCCGGCTTCAAAGCCAACATGACCGACCTTGAGGCCGCGATCGGCATCCATCAGCTCGCAAAGATCGGAGCGTTTACAGAGCGCCGCATCGCGATCGCCGATCGCTACGACGAAGCATTTGCCGACCTGACAGGCGTCGCCCTGCCGCGCCGTCTGCCATACGGGCGACACTGTTTCCATCTCTACCCGATTCAGCTTCAGCCCGGGGTGGCAAAAATCGACCGCAACGAATTCATCGAAGGCCTGCGCGACCGGAACATCGGCACCAGCGTTCACTTCATTCCGCTGCATCGGCATCCGCTCTACAGCGGCCCGCGATTCGGCTACCGGCGCGAGCAGTTCCCGGTGAGCGACGCCATCTTTGAAGGTCTGGTGTCGCTGCCGCTCTATCCGAAAATGACCGAAGACGATGTTGAGGATGTGATTGCCGCCACACGTCGCTTGCTCAGCTGACGCCTTCGGCTTCCATCACCACGAATAACGACTGCCCGAACGGCGGCGGAACGCGCGCTTCAATCCGCGCCATCGGCGGCACAATGAATCGGTCGTAGAAGCGAATTTGCCCGGCCGATTGCGTTCCGCGCCGGAGCACACGGGCATTGAGCCACCAGCCGAAGAATCCGGCGCTGTTCATGTAGTGCATCTTTTCGATTCGCACCCCCGCGGCTGCAGCCAGCGAGTGAACGGAGCGGCGCGTGTATCGCCGGAAGTGGCCAAGCCTTCGATCGATGGGTCCGTACAGGCTGCGGAAAGCCGGCACAATCAGGACAATCTTTCCACGCGGCGCTAGAACGGACGCCATCGACCGCAGTGCCGCCACATCGTCCTCAATATGCTCCAGCACGTTGAGACAAACGCACGTGTCAGGCGCAAACCGACGCAGATCACGAAATTCCTGCGAACAGATATCGGCAACCACTGCTTCAAAATTCGGACGCTTCGCAAAACGCGCTCTGACGCGGGCAACGCATTCCGGCTCTCCGTCGACAGCCGCCACAAATTCGCGGTCCAGCAGGCAGGGAGTGAAGTTCCCCGCGCCGCAACCTGCCTCCACCACTCGCCGCCCGGCTTCGCGCAGCACAAGGCGGCCCTGCCACGCAAAGTAGTTCTTCGCGCCTGCCATGAGTTCCTGATCCGCGATGAGGTACGAGGTGTCTGCGTGAAGCATGATTGCTTTGTTCAGCGGCGCATCCGGCGTTGCGAACAAGAGGAGGGCAATAAAAAAGGCCCTGTCACCAGGGCCTTTGCGAAAACGAATGCGGCCTGCAGGAGGCCGCGAACGTTGTTACTTCTTTGCGGCAGCCTTCTTTGCAGGGGCTTTCTTGGCAGCAGCCTTCTTTGCAGGGGCCTTCTTTGCCGGAGCTTTTTTTGCCGCAGCTTTCTTGGCCGGAGCCTTCTTGGCCGGAGCTTTCTTCGCGGCTGCTTTCTTGGTTGCGTTCTTCATCGAGTGATTCTCCCAATTCAAAATTTGCGATTTATAAAATCGCAGCGTGATTAATTTATAAGTTCCACGCGTCCGAATGTCAAGAAAAAAATGTACTTGCGCCTCATCGTGCGCATCGCGCGGGCATGCATTTCGGACGACATCGCAGCGCTCCGCACCTCCATTCACGACATCGCTTCCGGCCAATGAGGCAACTGTGTGCGGTTGCATCGCGGCGTTCCGCGGCACCGTCAACGACGAAACACACTTTGGGGCGCTATCCTCATCAAAGAACCATTCAGAGAACCCCCCGCATGATCCTACCCGGAATTCTGCTTTCACTCGAGATGAGCGCGAAATACGACGTGGAACTCGTCAAGCGACTGCGGCGGCGCGAGACCGATGCGATGACAACGCTCTACGACCGCTTCGGCCGCCTCGCCTATTCGGTCGTGCTGTCGATCGTCCGCGACGGCGCAGTCGCCGAAGACCTGGTACAGGAAACTTTTCTGAGCGTTTGGAATCGCATCCCCGGCTTCGAGCCGGAACGCGGCGCGCTGGGCCCCTGGCTTCTGGCCATCGCCCGCAATCGCGCCGTCGACCATGTTCGCGCCGCTGCCGCACCGGCGAATCGCAGCTCGCGGGAACCGGACATTCGTGAACATCCGTCTCTGTTCGTCGATATGGAGCGCAATGCTCTCAATGCCGATCACTCGCGGCTCATCCGCGCCGCGCTCGAAAAACTGAACGACCAGCAACGTCAGGTGATCGGGCTGGCCTACTACGAAGGCCTGCCGCCAACAGGTATGGCCGAACGGACGGGCGAGCCTCTCAGCGACGTAAAGAGCCGCGTTCGGACTGCGCTGAAACTCCTGCGTGCAGAACTCGGACAGGAGGTCACGGCGTGACCTGCGAAGAACTGAAGGCGGATTACACCAGCTTCGCGCTCGGCATCGCAGACGATCCGGAGCGAACGGAGATCCGCGCGCACCTCGAACGCAACTGCCCCGTCTGCACACCCGGCGTGACGAGCGCGATCGCCACTGTCACGGCCATGAGCGGTGCCGTGCAACTCGTCGATCCGCCGAAGCAACTGCGGCGGCGCGTGTCCGCTCTCGTGGAACCGGCCATGGTGAAAGGCACCGCGGCTCCCTCGCGTCCCACCGGGGCCTCGATTCTTCCGTGGGTAATCACCGCAATCGTCTCGGTTGTGCTGATCCTCGTGGCACGTCCGTCGCGCCGTCCAGCGTCCGATCTCGCGAAATACGAAGCAGCCGTGACGATCTTCAACGATCCCGCCACCCGCGATGTCACGTTCGGCGAATCCGATAAGCCATTGCGCGGACGCATCTTCGTCAACCCCGCTCGCGGCATCGTCCTCATCGCCACCGGAATGCCGAAGCTGAGCGCGGGTCGCACATTTGAGCTATGGCTCGTCCCGGCCTCCGGAAAGCCCGTTGCCGCCGGAACGTTTGTCGCGCGAGAAGATTCCACCGTTGTCTACGTGCATCCGATTCCTTCCACCGGTTCATCGTCCGTTACCGTCACGGTAGAACCGGAAGGCGGCTCCGAGCAGCCCACAACGACGCCGTCTATCGTCGCGAAACTGTGAATTGCCACGCCTCCGCGGAATGCTGCGCGCCGCCGCCTGAGCAATGGCGATAATCTAAAGTCGTGGAACAACTCGACATCAGAGAAAAAGGCGGCATGCGCGGCGGCGAGCAGCAAACGTCGGACCGCCGCCTCTACGTGCAACTGCTTGCCTTCGGCGCCGCGGACGATACCAGCAACCTCGCCGAGGAACTGGAAGATTCGCCGCTCGAAGCAGTGCTCTACGAAGACGCCAACGATCCGCGCGGCGTCGGACTGCTCACCTGGAGCGACAACCCCGAATTCTTCGTTACAACGCTCCGTCCGTTCCTGCGCCGCAGCGCCTTTCACGCGCTGGCCTTCAAGCCGGAATACACGATGATGGGCCGCACCTACTCGATCGGCTACGAACCCGCCCTCACCGAATGGCTGCTCGACCGGCCGCGCCGCGTCGTGGCGGACAAAGAGTGGAAGTGGCACGTCTGGTATCCGCTGCGCCGCAAAGGTGAGTTCAATTCCCTGCCCCAGGAACAGCAGATGGCCATCCTGCGTGAACACGGTAAGATCGGCCACATGTTCGGCGAAGCCGGTTACGCCCACGACATGCGCCTGGCGAGCTTCGGCATGGACAAGAACGACAACGACTTTGTGATCGGCCTGATCGGCAAGGAACTCTATCCGCTGTCAGCCTGCATCCAGGCCATGCGGAAGACGCAGCAGACGTCGCACTACATGGAGAAGATGGGGCCGTTCTTTGTCGGCCACGCCGTCTGGCAGCGCTTCAATGAGGCCAGTATTGCCTGACGCGCGCCTCGCCCGGCGCGAGGCAGTGCGCGGCGGGGGCTAACGCCGTTCGGCAAAAAACTTCTGCAGCAGCGTAGTCGCCTCCGCGCCGCAAACGCCCTCCACTATTTCGGCCCGGTGATTCAGCAGTTCGGAATCGGCGATCTGAAATTTACTGCGCACCCCGCCGAAACGCAGGTCTCGCGCGCCGAAAACGAGCGTTCGGATGCGCGCGGCCACCAGAGCTCCGGCGCACATCGGACAGGGTTCGAGCGTCGAATACAGCACTGCCTCGCCGAGCCGGTAACTTCCTGCGGCGAGAGCCGCCTGGCGCAGCGCCAGCATCTCTGCATGGGCTGTCGGATCGAGCAGCTCAATCGGTGAATTACGCCCCTCCCCGATCGCCTCGCCGCCCAGCACCACCACCGCGCCCACCGGCACCTCGCCGGACGCCGCGGCCTCTGCCGCCAGTTCCAGCGCGCGGCGCATCCAGTATTCGTGTTGTCCGCGCCTCGCCGCGCTGGCCGGTTCGGTAGTCACGCCGTTGTGATTCGACATAGAATGGAGTTCAATCTTTCACTATGGCAGAACTCGAAATCCACCACGAGACGGGCGAAGACAACGACCCGTTCGGCAAAAAAATCGGCATACTCGCTTCCGTGCTGGCCGTCGTACTGGCCGTCGTCACTATCGTCTCGCACCGCGCCCACACGGACGCTGTGCTGTTCAAGTCAACGGCGAACGACAAGTGGTCTTACTACCAGTCGAAGCGCATCAAGTTCCACAACATCGAACTGGGCGAAGATCTGCTCAATGCACTTCCCAATCCCACGCCGCAGGCCGTAAAGATCCTGGAACGCTACGAAAAAGAGAAGGCTCGGTACACAAAAGAAGCCGAGGCCGCCCAGGAAGACGCGAAACAGACCGATGAGCGGGCCGAACATGTGGAGCAGCAGGCCCTGCGATTCGATTTCGGCGAAGGCCTGCTCGAAATCGGCCTGGTCTTGACTTCGCTCTACTTCATCGCGCGGTCAAAATTATTCCCCACGATCGGTGTCATCAGCGCACTGCTCGGAATTGCAGCGGCCATCTCCGGCTATCTGGTCTGAAGCTGCTGCGACCGCATCGCCTGACGCGGCGCGAGGCCGGCACTTCTTAAAACGGGAACCGCCGCGACAGAGGAGCCTTTTCCGCCGACTGCGCCGTCGCGCCAGCCTGGGAGGGCGCCGCCGGCTGCCCGGTCGTGCTGAAGTTTACTTCTTCGGCCCGGAAAACCAGCGGCCGGTCCAGGACCATCTCGATGGTGCTGCCCTTGGCCAGCACCGCGTCCGGCCCGCGAGTGGCGAGCACTCCGATCAGTCCGGCTGCGGCACCCGCGGCCGCGCCGATGCTGATCCCCTGTACGGCGTGCCCCGCGGCCGATCCCGCAATCGCGCCGATCGAAGCTCCCGAAACAGCGCCCACCCCGACCGTGCGCGCGTCACCGCCCTTGTTCGAATCGCTCTGGACGACGCCTTCCTTCTTATCCAAAACTTTTTCGCTGGCCGTTGAATCGATCGACCCCAGTCTCGACCGGAAGTCCCGCGTCACGCCGTTCGGCAGCGTGATGGAGTCGAACCGCACGTAGAGTTCACCCCTGCCTTTGATGCGTCCAGGCCGTTTGACCTCAGTGACCGTTCCGGCCACGTAACTGCCGGCCGGAATCACCACGTGGCCGTTGATCACGACGGGGAAGACGCTCTCGAGGTAGATCCTGTCGCCGGGGCTGGAATGCTTCGTACTGATGCTGTTGATCAGACCGAGAGGAACCTTGGTGCCCGTTTCGATTGTGTAGCTCGCGGCATCGCTCTGGGCGGCGGCCGGCATGGAAGAAAGCGCCAGCGACAAAGCCAGCGGCAGCAGGATGCGGGATCGTGACGACATAAGAACTCCCTGTTTTATTGTAGAGTGCTTCCGCCCCTTCCCGGGTTTCGTCGTTTTCCTGTCCGTTATTGCGCCGGAAGCACGACTGCCGGAGGGCTCGACTGCGACCCGATGGTCACCTGGATGGCCGGATTGGACGGCACGGGCGCGGGGAGCCGCAGATTGATCTGATACAACCCGGCAAACCCGGGCGTTACGCCCGCATACAGGACGCTGCCCGCCGCCATCGCCACACCGTTCAGCCAGACCTGCAACTGCGGCGCGTACAGGAGGCTTGCGGCCGCCGCCGGCGGGGCATTAGGAGTCACGTCCGGCGACGTACGTCCCAGCCCCGCCGCGAACAACACAATCGCTTCGCCGGACGCGGCCGGAGCCGCCGTACTGATGAGCGTGCCGTCGGCATGCACGGCGATCGCCTGATTGCCGTTCCATTCGAAGAATGCCGGGGATGTTGGCGCAAGCGCTATGGTCACGACCGGCCCCCGCACGCCCTGCCGCACCACCTGTACAGCTGCGCTTGCCGCCGTCACCTGATACGGCACCAGATAATTGATTTGCCCCGGCGATACATAGAACAGCCCGCACAGGATTCCGTTCACCGTCACTGTGACGCCATCGAGCGACGTCGGCAGCGCCCCGCCCGTCAGATCAGCTGACGTGATCGCGCGAGTGTCATATGCCAGATTGGATCCGTAAATCGTGGCAATGGTGTTCGGCGCCAGCGCCGCCGCCTGCTGTGTCGCTGCCTGAACGATCGACGCCGCCGTATACGAAGGCGCTGTCGAGGGAACCGTCAAATCCGCCGGACCAGCCGCACGGGCGGACTGCCGCGCTCCTGCCGCCAGCAGAAACGCGAGCCACACGCACCGGATTATAGGGGCTCGCCACATCGGACTGCCGGGACGAAATCCCGGACCCTATATTCTCCGGCCTTCCCGCCGCCATTGCTATACCCCCACGGCACGAGAGGGGATAGGCGGATCGAGGCCGAGCGCCTGCAGCGCCTTTTTTGTGATCGTGGTAACCGGCAGGTCGCCGAGCGCGCAAAGCGGCACCCAGCGGCCCTCCGCAATCCGCTCCGTTTTGGTATTCCGCCGCCGCGTGTGCCAAACGTTCACACGAAACCGGTCGTTCACGATCTGGTGCGTAAACGACTTCTGCGGTGCCCCGGCCAGTCCCGCCATGCGGCGCTTTTCCGGTAACTCCCAGAAACCCGCGAGCCGCGATTCGGTTTCGGCCCTTCGCACGAGGAACACTTCCCCGGCCTGCTGCAGGACCACCAGTTCCAGCGCAACCTCCCTCACCTCCGCCGCGCGCTTCTTCACCGGGAGTTCCCGCTCGATTCCCGCCGCGCGCCCCGCGCAGAACCTCGATACGGGGCATTCCGCGCACGCGGGGCTCCGCGGCACGCACACCGTCGCCCCGAGTTCCATCATGGCCTGATTGAAATCGCCAGGCCGGCGCCGATCGAGAAGCTGGTCAGCGAGTTCACCGAATCGCCGCCGCGTCCCGGGCGCCGACACCTCGCCCGGATCGGCTGCAACCCGGCTGATCACCCGCATGACGTTGCCATCCAGCACCGCATGCGGCAACCCAAGCGCAATGCTGGCCACCGCCGCGGCGGTGTACGGCCCCACGCCGGGCAGTCCGCGCAGCTGATCGAACGCATCGCGGTCCTGCGCGGCGGGAATGCCTTCGACGCTTAACTTCTTCGCCGCCTTGTGCAGATTCCTGGCCCGGCTGTAATATCCGAGGCCGCTCCAAGCCGCCAGCACGGCGTTTTCTTCCGCCTCGGCCAGCGCCCGCAGTGTCGGGAACAACTGTAGAAATTTTTCAAAGTAAGGAATCGCTGCTTCCACGCGGGTCTGCTGCAGCATCGTTTCCGAAAGCCAGACGCGGTAGAAGTCATTCGACCGCCGCCACGGCAGATCCCTGCGCTGCTTCCCGTACCAGCCGAGCAGCGCACGCCGGAACCCGGCAACATCCGCCGGCCCCGCGGCAGCAGCAGTGTCCGCGGTGTCCCGCGTCCTCAGAGCGCGGATTCTCCCGGGTGCAAAACCTCAATAAACTCGGCAATCACGCGGAATCGTGTACCGAATTCATCGCCGCTCAAATCAAAGGCATCGTACTCCGGGTTCAGCGGCTCCAGGCGAATCCGCTCGTGCTGCCAGCTGCCATCGCCATCATCGTCCGCCCGGCTCGCGCTCTTCCGGCTCGTGTAGCGCTTTACGGTGTAGCGGTTCGCCGCATCGGTCGCGCCGGTCTCCTCCACCAGCAGGCGCCGGCCCTGCCTCGATCCGGTCACGCCGGCCCGAAAAACGCACAGGCTCCCGTCGGGAATCAGCGGTTCCATCGATCGGCCCACCACGCGGGCCACAAACAGATCCTCGCCCAGTTTCCGGTTGCCCGGCTTTCCGCTCGCCGGGACCCGCGCCCAGCCCTCCTCCGCCCCGTCCATTTCCTCGCCGAACTTCCCCGCCGCCGCCTGCAGCCGGTAAACCGGCAGGTGGGTCACAAAAGGCCGCACCTCCGTATCCACGTACTCATCGAAGAGACGATCCACCGTCTCCTTCGCCACCCCGGCGTAAGTGATCGCCGTCCTTTCGCCGATGCGCAGGAGATTCGAAAGCGATCCTTCCATCCACCCGAGCAGCGCCGCAGCCCCCATCTCGCGCGCCTTTGCCTGCAGGTCCGCGCCCAGTTCGTCCAGCACGTCGCGGGTCTGTTCTTCCGAATCGTCCGCGGCCGCGTCTTCCGATGCATCGCCGAAAACCTCCCGGCCCTCGCGCAGCCGCAGCGTCAGCTCATCGGTGACTTCATCCGCCAGCAGGATGCCCCAGGGTCGGGGGGGCGCGCCAGGCAAGGCGACCTCCAGCAGCGACCAGGTGGCGCGTTTGGTCGCACGTGTTCCCGTTCCGATCGGAATCACCACCGCTGGCATAACCCTATCCTAATTCTTCCCGCGCCGATCCTGAATACCCCCCGCCGGAATACCCCACCCCTGAATGCCCCGGCCACGCGCCCCACCATAGCGGAACTCCCCTACGCAGGCAATCCCATGCGCGCCAGCAGTGCCGCATGCCTGGCGTCGCCCCGCAGCGGATCGAAGATCGGATTCGTCTGCAACCCCAACAGGTTGGGATCCCGGTCCGCCACCGCACGGTCGAGATTGGCGAAAGCCATGGTCGCATCCCCCAGTGCCGTGTACACATACGCGATACTGACCGGCGAAATGTAATCCTCCGCCGCTCGCCTCTCGATGCGGCCCAGCAGCTCCAGCGCCTTTTCACGCTCTCCCGCCATCGCCAGCGTCATGGCCTCCAGAGAATCCACGAACTTCGTGTTCGCATCGGCCTCTCTCGCCCGCGCGAAACAGCCCAGCGCCGCGCCGGATTCTCCCGCCACCGCATAGACGTTGCCCATCATGGCGTGGGCCAGATAATACTGCGGATTCATCTCCAGCACTTTGCGGAACTGCGCGATGGCGTGCTCGTACTGCCTCTGCAAATAGAACAAAAATCCCAGATGCACCCGAAACAGGATCGACAACGGATCGAGCGACAGCGCCTGCTGCGTCTCCGCCACCGCCTCCGCCAGCCGCCCCACCGGCCGCAGATAGTAAAACGCGTAAACATCGCGCGACACCGGCGACGTGCCGTTCAGCTCGATCGACCGCACCAGTTCTCGCTCCGCCCCTGCCCAGTCCCAGTCGTACAACGCCTGAATCACGCCCAGCGTCGCATGCGCCTCGGCAACGCTCTCATCCAGCTCGATCGCCCGCCGCACCGCCGCCCGGGCCTTCGGCATCGCCTCGCGCGGCGCAACGAAGCCCAGAAAACCCTCCGAATACCAGCAGTACGCCAGCCCGTCATGCGCCAGCGCGTATTTCGGGTCCAGACGGATCGCCTCCTCAAACAGCCGTTTGCTCGCGTCCAGCCCCTCGCGCGTCATTTTGTACAGCTCGAAGCGCCCCTTCAGGTACAGGTCGTAGGCTTCCAGATTTTCCGTGTAGCGCTTCACCAGCGGCACCGCCAGATGCGCCTGGTCGGCACTGGCAGCAGAATCGCCGCCCAGCTTCACCCGCAGCTTCGCCACAATCGCCTGCGAGATCTCGTCCTGAATTTCGAAAACGTCCGTCATCTCGCGGTCGAACCTTTCCGACCACAGATTGTCGCCTTCCGCCACACCGATCAGCTGCACGCTGATCCGCACCCGGTTGCCGCTCTTCCGCACGCTGCCCTCGAGAACGTTCGCCACTTTCAGCGTCTCGCCGATCTGCTTCACATCCTGCGCCGCGCCCCGGAACACAAATGCCGACGTCCTCGCCGTCACCCGCAGATTCTCCAGTTTCGTCAGCGCGTTGATGATCTCCTCCGCCAGCCCGTCGCTGAAGTACTCGTTTTCCTTGTCCGAGCTCATGTTCAGGAATGGCAGCACCGCGATGGAGGGCACCACCCGCCCGCCCGGCTTCTTCCACACTCCCGACAGGGAAAGCTGCATTACACCGGACCGGCTGGCGAAGTAGATCTGCTCCAGTGCCGCCTTCACTTCGCCCATCGACTGGAAGCGCTGCTCCGGATCCTTCTGCAGACAGCGGAATACAATCTCCTGCAACTCCCCCGGAACATCCTCCAGCGTCCCGACGAATTCGCGCGGCATGTCGCGCAGCACCGCCGTCAGCGTCGCCAGCCCGGACCCGCCGCGGAACGCCCGCTGGCCCGTAATCATTTCGTACAGCACCGACCCGTAGGAAAAAATGTCGCTCCGCCAGTCCACCCTCTGGCCCTGCGCCTGCTCCGGCGACATGAACGCCACCGTGCCGATAATCGCCCCCTCGGCGGTCTTCGGCCTCGCGTCCACGTGGATCGACATCGTCTGGTCGGTCGCGGCGATCGTCTCCTCCTGGTCGAATGCCCCGCCGTCGTCTCCCGCCAGCTTGGCGAGCCCGAAGTCGAGTACCTTCGCCAGACCTTCCGGCGTCACCATCACGTTGGCCGGTTTGAGGTCGCGGTGCACGATCCCCGCCGCATGCGCCGAATTCAGCGCATCGGCCATCTGCATCGCGTACTTGAGGCAGTCGATTACCGGCAGCCGGCCGGTCTCGATCAGATCCGCCAGCGTCCTGCCCCGGATGAACTCCATCACGATGCACTCCGCCTCGCTCCCCCCTGCGTTCTGCAGCGAAACAATATCGTGAATCGTGATGATGTTCGGATGATTGAGCGCCGAAGCCGCCCGCGCTTCCTGAATGAACCGTGCCCGCCGGTCGCTCAGTTCACCGCTTGCCCCGAGCAGGACTTTGATCGCCACGAACCGCCCGAGCATGCTGTCTTTGGCCTTGTACACCACACCCATCCCGCCTTCCCCGAGCTTCTCGAGGATTTCGTAATGCGAAATAGTGGTTCCGACCATTGAACTAAAAAGTGTGGCACACCCCCTGCTTCGGGGCTGCCGAACGGCCTCAGAATTCGAGGCGCAGCAGAATCTGGAACTGGCGGGCCGATTCGTTCAGCGGCGTGGTGGCCGGGAAGCCGGACGGCGCTCCCTGGCGTCCATACGTTTCGACGCCGAAGTTCGGATCGCTCAGCTGATTATCCGGATTGTTCAGGTTGGCGTGGTTCAGCACGTTGAACGCATCCGCCCGCACCGTCAGCCGACTGCCTTCCGGAAGTTTCGGCAGGCTGAAGGTCCGCGAAAGCGACACGTCCACGTTGTAGAGACCCGGTCCGCGGAAAGCGTTGCGCCCGATTGTACCCACAATGCTCGGATCGTCCGGATTGGTAAATCCGTTGGCGTTCAGCACCAGGATGCCGCCCTTCGTCGGCTTCGGCGTCGTCAGAAATGCCGGACCCGTCAGGCTGGCCCGCTGATTTTCGATAAAGCTGCTGCCGAAATCCGGCACCCCGCCGTAACTGTTGCCCAGCACGCTGTACGCAAACCCGGTCCGGAACGCCGCGAGGAAGGACACCCGCCAGCCCCGTGTCAGCAACCGCTGGCCTTCCGACTGCCAGGTTCCCAGCAGAAACAAATTCTGCCGCTGATCGAAATCCGAATTGCCCTTGTCTCCCTGGCTGTTGAACTGCTGCGCGAAAGTGGCGCGCGGCGCCGTCGATGCGCTGTCGAGCGTCGTAAAGTTCAGGTCGAAAAAGTCGCCGGTCAGCGGATCGCTCTGGTTATCGATGGAATGGCTCCAGGTATACGAGCTCTGCAGTTGCAGGGTACGCAGCCGGTACTTCACCAGAGTCGTCAGCGCCGTGTAGCTCGAAAAGCCCTGGCTGGACCGCCAGTAGACGTCCGGCAGCGCTTCGTTCGGCCGCCCGTCGCCGATCAAAGTCGTAAACTGCCGGTTCACGATGTCCGTCGTCAGCAGTCGCCGTGCTTCCGCCGCCGTCCCGGTCACGGCAATCGTCAGATTATCCCCGACTTCCTTCTGCACGCCGAGAAAGAGGCTCTGCGAATACCCGTTGCGCAGACTCGGATCCATCAGGGTGAGGCCGGGAAACGGCGGATTCTGCGCCTGGTTCGCGTAGCTCGGCAATACCGTCGCAATCGGCGTCAGATAATTCACCGCACCCGCACCCGGCACCGTGTACAGCGGCAGCACGAGTCCGTTGCTTCGCACATTCTGCCAGAGGTTGTCGAACGGCCGGTCGTAGAAGATGCCGAATCCGCCGCGCAGCACCGTCCGCCCCTTGCCGGACGGATCCCAGGAAAATCCGGCCCGCGGCGCAAAGTTCATGCCGTCGGTACCGAAAATCTGTTGATTGCCCCCGCCCTGCGGCACCGCGAAGGTCGCCGAAGCCAGCCGCTCATTGAAATCGCCGCCCGCGCCCAGCGTCACCAGCGCATCTTTCACGCTCCCCGTGTTGCTCGGCGCGCCGAAGCGCTCGTAGCGCATCCCGAAATTCACCGTCAGCCGGGACGTCGCGCGCCAGCTGTCCTGCAGGAAGAAGAAACTCTGCGTGTACTGATAGCTGCGGTCGAACTGCGGCAGCGTCGGAATCGAATTGAAACGGTCGATCGTCGCCTGGAAATACTGCGGCCGGTCGAATGCAAAGCTCAGCACGCTCGGGAACGTATACAGCCCGTCCCGGCCCGCCGTCAGATAGCCGCTGTTGAAGCGGAGCAGCATGCCGGCGCCGCCCGTGATCACATGCTTGTTGCGGGTCCAGACCGTGCTGTACAGGGCTTCGAAAGATTTGTTGTGATTCCGGTACGCGTAAAACGCCGGGCTGCCCGGCAGCAGCGTCCCGTCCCCCGAAGCCAGTGTCGGCACTTCCGGGTGCGGCCGGTCCCACCACAGGTTGTCGTCCGAATAGCTCACCTTCGCTTCGCTCGTCACCCGCGGCGACCAGGTGTGCGTCCAGTTCACCATTCCGCCGGTCGTGTTCTGATACAGCGCGGAATTGAAGGCCGTATAGGGCGTCCAGATGAAATCCGGCTCATTCACGCGGGCCAGATTGAGGCGTCCCATCAGACGGTTGCGCCCATTGGTCGGCGTGTAGTCAAAACGCTCCAGCCCAACCAGCCGGTTCACCACCACCGGCGAAGCCACCGTATAGCTGGCCGTCAGCGCCCCGGTCGGCGAAACAATCGCCGGCCCGGGATACTGCTGCAGCAACTGGCGCGCAATGCGGGTCGTCGGCAGATTGAGCGCCGGAATAAAGTTGGTTGTCGGCAGCGTGTACGTCTGCGGGTTCTGCGCGCTGTGGCTCATCAGCTTTTCGAGTGCGCTCGAAAAGAACAGCCGCTTCTTCAGAATCGGACCGCCCGCCTGATACCCGAACTGGTGCTCCTTTTCCGGTAGCCGCCCGTAGCCGACCAGATTGTCCGCAAAATCCGCGGCGTTCAGCGCGTCGTTCTTCAGATATTCGTAAAGCATCCCGTGATACCCCGGACCGCCCGCCCGCGTAATGGCGTTCGCCACGAAGCCCGCCGTGCGCCCGTATTCGGCCGAATAGTTGTTCGTCGATATCCGGTACTCCTGCACCGCCTCCGGCGCCACGGGGTTCAACGGTCCCGTAACCAGATAGTTGTTGTTTTCCACCCCGTCCAGAAAATAGTTCGATGCCGCGGGCCGCTGTCCCGCCACGCTGACCCCAAGGCCACGCCCCGTTGCGCTGTCGGCCGTCACTCCCGGCAGGCTCACCAGCATCGAGTAAACATCGCGGCCCTGCAGCGGCAATTCGCCGATTTCCACCGGATCGATCACATAGGACGCAGACGTATCCAGCGTTCCCCGCTTCCCCGCCTGCCCCTCGAACGAACCGGACCGGCTGGTGTCCACGTCAGGCCCGTAGAACGTCACAATCGTCTTGCTGCCCGGCAGGAAGACGCTGCGGTACTGGCCCGCTTCCCAAACGTCGCTCAGCGGCCGAAGCTTAAAATCGATCTGGATGCGCCCGGCTACCGCCAGTTCCAGCTGCTGCAGTTCCTGCGTCTGGTACCCCGCCGCCGTGGCGCGAACCGAGTAGGTGCCCGGCGAAAGCAGCGGCAGAAAGAAATACCCCGCCGCATCGGCCTGGTATACGCCGGTCGCCGACAGCGTCTCGCTGGAAAAGCTCACGCTGGCCGCGGTCACCGGCCGGCCGGTCACCGAATTCACCAGACTGCCTGAAATCAGCCCCTGTGTCGTCTGGGCCCAGGCCGTTCCCGCCAATAGCCCCAACCATCCCATGGTTCCCAATACTGCGAGCCGGATTGCCCTCTGCATAGTCAATACTTAAAGTGTACTGTTGATTTCCTCGCGATAGTACGATGCAATTGAAGGAAATGAATAAGAACTGGAAACGATGGAGCATCGGGGCCGCCATCGCGGTGGCCTGTGTGGTGGTCACGTTGCTGCTCGGCAACATACGCTTCTTTCAGTTGCTCGAACTGAAGGCGCAGGATTCCCACTTCGTCCTGCGCGGCAAGGCCGAAACGAAAGACATTGTCCTGATCGGAATCGACGACAAGGCAATGAACAATTTCTCCGAGCCCATGCTCTTCTGGCAGCCCTACTACGCTGCCGCAATTAAAGGCGCGGCGGATGGCGGCGGCAAGACCATGGTGCTCGACGTTGCCTTCGGCGTCCCGGTGGCCAATTACGGCCGGCCGGACAACGATCCCATGCTGGCCGAAGCGTTTAACTACGCCGCCCCCACCATGCCGGTCGTCACCGCCTTCGTCGCCTCCTCCGCCGACCAGACCAATCCCGCCTTCGCCGTCCCCCTGAACATGATGTCGGCAGCCTTCGGCATGGCCGCCTACGCGAACCTCACAGCCGACGCCGACGATTTCGTGCGCCGCCAGGAACTGATCGAATCCCCCAAGCCGGGTGTCGACACCTCAATGCTCACCCGCAGCATGTCGATGCGCGCCGTGGAAAAGTTCACCGGCAAGGACGTGAACTTCCGCAACGGCCGGATGTACCTCGGCGACCGCGAAATTCCGGTCGACGACCAGCGCACTATGACCATCAACTACGCCGGACCGGCCGACACCTTCCCCCGCGTGTCCCTGTTCGACGTCGTACAGGCCGCCCGCGCCGGCAACAAGGCCCAGCTCGAAAAGTGGTTCAAAGGCAAGGTCGTTCTGCTTGGCCCCGATAACATCGATGACCGTCACGCCACGCCCTTCTACACCGCCTTCACCGTGACCAACAAGTGGCGGACCCCGGGAGTCGAAATCCACGCCAACAGCATCCACACGCTGCTCACCGGCCAGTTCCTCAAACCAGTGCCCTTCTGGTTCCTCGCCACCGTAATGCTGTTCACGTCGATGATCACGGTTGCCATCGTGATGTCGCTCGCCGCCTCCCGGTCGGGACCGTGGTCGCTTCTGGTGCTGGCCGTCGGCGTCACCGCGACCCACCTTATGTTCCGCCAGGGCTGGCTCGTCTCGACCGTCAATCTGCTCCTGGTTTACCTGATGGCCGTCATCGGCGGCACCATCTACCGGTTCATCACGGCGGAAAAGAAGAGTTCGTTCTTCAAATCGGCCGTCGCGATCTTCGTCGGCAAGGAGGTGGCGCAGAGCCTCGACGTCTCGGAACAAATCTCCAAGACCGGCAAACGCCAGGTCGTGACCATCATGTTCTCCGACATCCGCGGATTCACCGCCTTCTGCGAATCCAAAGATCCGGCCGTCGTCGTCGACCTGCTCAACACCTATATGGGCACCATGTGCGAAATCATCGTGCGGCACGGCGGACACGTCAACAAGTTCATCGGCGACGGTATCCTCGCCGTGTTTTCCGATGACGACGACCATGCGAAACCCGGCGACCACGCCTACCGCGCCATCGCCTGCGCCGTAGAAATGGTGACCGCGCCCGGCGATTTTAAAACCGGAACCGGCATGCATTCCGGGGAAGTCGTTATCGGAAACGTCGGCTCTGCTGAGAAAATGGAATTTACGGTGCTGGGCGATACAGTAAATCTGGCGTCGCGCCTCGAAAGCCTGAACAAGGAAAATAAAACAAAATTGCTCATGAGCGGCTCGACGCATGAAATGCTGGGGGGGCGGATCGACACTTTCTACCTGGGTGCCGTCCCTGTGCGCGGCAAGACCGAACCGATGAAACTCTACACTGCCACCTCCCTGCTGACCGACGAAATCCGCGCCCATGCGGCCGAAAACGCGGCGGCCGAAAACGCGGCGGCCGAAGCCGCTGCCCTGCAGGCCGCCGGAAAATCCAAATGAAAACTGCTGACTACGCCCGATTCCGGAAATTTGCGGCGCTCGCCTGTCTCGGGCTCGCCGCCACGGCCGCGCTCTGCGCCGCGGAAACGAAAGAAGAGCCGGTCGGCCTGATTCTCTCGGCGACCGGCGGTAAGGTCCTGCGCGCCAATACCGAAACTCCCCTTGCCGCCCGCGCCGGCGACATCCTGTTCTCCGGCGACGCCCTCAAGGCCGCCGACTCCGCCGCAAACTTTCTCTACTGCCCCAGCAAGGCCAACCAGACCCTCGGCGCCGGCGGCGAAGTCGTCCTCGACCCGAAACAGCTCAAAGTAAAGAGCGGCAAGCTGGATGCGCCCAAGCCGGTCAACGCCTGCTTCCTCCCTCAGGTCGTTCGCGTGGCCGTGGCCAGCCAGCAGCATTACGGGGTCAGCATGACGCGCGGCCTCGCCAAACCGGAGGGCGACGTGATCGCCTTCGACGCCCTGCCCGCCGACGCGAAGGCTGAACTCGCGCAGTTCGAAGCCATCCTGAAGAACAGCCCCAACGACCTCGGAGCCCTGGTCCAGGAAGCCGCCATTTACGATCGCCGCAAGCTCGAAGCCAACGCCCTCGCCACCTACCGCAGGATCGCCACAAACTGGCAGGACGCCGTCTGGGTGCGCGGCCGGATCTTCGAACTGGAAGAATCGCTCGCGACCCAGGCCGCCATCAAAGCGGCTGAACTTTCGCCGGACGCCAAAACCTACGCGCTGATGATCGGCGTCTCGAAATACCAGAAGCTCCCCCAGGATCTCTGGCTGCAGTACGCCGATGCCGACGCCAAGGCGTTCGGCCAGCACCTCTCCAGCGTGCGCGGCGGCGGCGTTCCCGCCGACCAGATGCTGGTCCTGACCAATGAATTCGCCACCACCGCCGCCGTCCGCAACGCCTTCCAGACATTTCTGAAGAACCGCGCCGGCAAAAAGGACACCGTCTTCATCCTGCTCGCCGGACACGGCACCGTGGACAGCCGCGGCGCCTACGTCCTGACCTACGACAGCGACCCGCAGGATCTGTCCGCCACCGCAATCCCCATGGCGGAAATTCAGGCGCTCGTCGATGACGAACTTTCCAAAGTCGGCCGCGTGGTGCTGATGGCCGACATCTGCCGTTCGGCGGCCATCGGCAACATCAAGAGCGTTTCCATCGGCACCGCCGTGGAAAAGCTGGCGGAAGCGCAGGGCGAAATGCTCGGCCTCATGGCGGCGCGCCCGAAGGAACTGGCCATTGAGGGACCGCAGTTCGGCGGCGGTCACGGCGCCTTCACCTGGTCGCTGCTCGAAGGTCTGCAGGGCCTCGCGGCCAAGAACGGAGCCCAGCAGGTGACGGCCGGCGACATCATCGATTACGTGCGCGACGCCGTCCCCAAAGAGACCGCCAATAAACAGCACCCGCGCGACTTCGGCAGCATCGAAAACGCCACCCGGCTGTCCGACCTCAGCAAGCAGGGCATCAATCTCACCCGCTTCAAGACACTCTGGGATTCGCGAAACGGCGAGCCGCTCTACATCGCCGGCCCCCAGCAGGCCGCCGTCACGCCGCAGGCCACGCAGGATGTGGAGGCCTTCCGCGCCGCCGTCACCGCGCGCCGCCTGCTCCCCACAGACCAGGGCAGCGCCTGGGACCTGCTCGCCAAACTGCGCACCGAACTCTCGCCCGGGCTCCTGCTCATCGAAGAAAACGTCCTGCGCGTCGCGCTCGAAGATCAGGCCCAGCAGGTCCTGCTGCGCTACCTCGCCGGCGATCAGAACCCGCAGACGAAGGATGATTTCGACGGCGGTTCGCGCTTTATGGAAGCGGCGCTCCGCCTTACCCCGGAATCGCTCTATCTGGAAGGCCGCGACTCGTTCTTCAAAGGCCGCTCCATGCTGTTTGAAAAACAGTACGCCCCCGCCGCCAATCTTCTGGAGCAATCGGTCCGCACCGATCCCGGCGAAGCCTACGGCTACAACGCCCTCGGCATCGCTTACCTCGAACAGGCCGACTTCGCCAAGGCCATCCCGGCCTTCCGCGATGCCGCCCGGCGCGCGCCAAACTGGTCGTATCCGCTCCACAATCTGGCTCTGTCCTACGTGGAATCGGGCAACTCGGAAGGCGCCATCCGCAGCTACCAGGCGGCCATGAAGATCACGCCGCAGTTCAGCTATCTGCCCTACAATCTCGGCCTCATCTACCAGCGCATCAACCGGCGGCGCGAAGCCGAAACGGCCTACCGGCGGGCGATGTTCCTCGCTCCGGAGTCGCCGGAACCGTTAAACGCTCTCGGTTCCCTGAAGGCGTCGGAAGGCAAGAAACCGGAAGCCGAAAAGTTCTACCGCGACGCCCTGCAGAAAAATCCCAACCTGCTGGCGGCCCGCCACAACCTCGCGCTTTTGCTGGCCAGCGAAAAAGGCCGTCAGGCGGAGGCGATTGCGGCCTGGCGGCAGAACCTCTCCATCGAACCGAACCATCTGGCGTCGCGTTTGAGCCTCGGCGAGACCTTAACCGCCACCGGCGATACCACCGGAGCCATTGAACAATACAGCACCGTTCTCGCCCAAAAGCCGGAGTACGTTGCGGCGAGGGTGGCACTTGCGGGATTGTATGTAAAGGCCAACCAGCCGGATTCGGCCGCGGAACTGCTGCGGGTCGCGGTAAAGCAGGACGGACAAAATGCGTCGCTCTGGGAACAGCTTGGCGACGCCGAAAAGATGAGAAATCATCCGGACGAAGCGCGCGAAGCTTATACCAGCGCTCTCAAACTCCAGGTCGGGAAAGGCGACCGGAAGCGGATTCAGTCTAAAATGGCCTTCTAATGGATGGTGCTCAGCTCAGGCTCAAATTCTGGGGCGTTCGTGGATCCACGCCGACCCCGCAGATAGAAAATCTCAAGTTCGGCGGCAACACCGCCTGCGTGGAGGTTCGGACCGCCGCCAACGAATGCATCATTCTGGACGGAGGCAGCGGACTCCGCGCGCTCGGCCAGACCCTGCTGCAGGAATCGGCCGGCGAACCGATCAACACGCGGATCTTCCTGACCCACTTCCACTGGGATCACATTCAGGGAATTCCCTTCTTCTCGCCGATGTATCTGCCGCGGAACCATGTCCAGTTCTACTCCGGTTCCACCGGCCGGCCGCTGCAGGAAACACTCGAAGGGCAGATGTCGAAGCCCTACTTCCCCATCGATTTCGGCCAGGTGGCCGCGAAACGGGATTTCCAGCAGATCGAAAACGGCGGCTGCATTAAAGCGGATGGCGATGTCTACATCCGCCCCTTCCCGCTGAATCACCCGCAGGGCGCGTCCGGCTACCGGATCGAGTGCAACGGCGTCGTGATTGTTTACGCCACCGACTACGAGCACGGCATCCCGGAATACGACAACATCCTGCTCGAATATTCGCAGAATGCCGACATTCTCATCTGCGATGCCCAGTACACCCCCGCCGAATACGAAACCCACAAGGGCTGGGGCCACAGCACCTGGGAAAACGCCGTCTTCGTGGCGCGCGAAGCCAAAGCGGATCATCTGATCCTCTTCCACCACGACCCCAACCACGACGATCAGGCCATGATGCGCATCGCGCAAAACGCCCGCATCCAGTTTGAGAACACCACCGCGGCCTGGGAAGGCTTCGTCGCGGCGCTGTAATCGTCCTGCGCCCGGAGCGACAATAGGTTCATGCAGGAACTGGACTCGCTCGATCACGTCGCCGTGTCCGTCACAGACATCGCCGCGGCGGTGGACTGGTACACCAGCAATTTTCGCTGTGAAGTGAAGTATCAGGATCCCACCTGGGCCTACCTCGCGTTCGCCAACATCCGGCTCGCTCTGGTGGTGCCACACCAGCATCCGCCGCACCTTGCGCTGGTAAGCCCCGACGCGGCAAAATTCGGCCCCCTGACCATTCACCGCGACGGTACCCAGTCGGTTTATGTGAAGGATCCATCCGGCAATGCCGTGGAGATTCTGGATCAGGCTTCCATGGGAAACGCCCCCAAATAGGCGAGAGAGCTTGCCATGAACCGAACAACCGCCTGGATGATCGGCTTTCTGCTTTCAGGTCTCGCGCTGACCGGCGCCGCGCAGACCGAATCCCCCGATCACGCCCACATGGACCATAGCCAGATGGACCACAACCAGATGCACTCCGCCGCAGCCGACCCCGGAGTCGCCGCCGGCGGCCACATGGACCGGCATTTCGAAAATGCCGACGAGTGGGCCAAAGAGTTCGACGATCCCGGACGCGATCAATGGCAGAAGCCGGATCAGGTGATCGCCGCTCTGGGCCTGAAGCGCGGCCAGTCCGTCGCCGACCTCGGCGCGGGCACCGGATACTTCACCGTTCGTCTGGCCAAATCGGCCGCGGCTCCGAAGGTCTTCGCCGCCGATATTGAACCTTCCATGGTCGATCACCTGCGGCGTCGCGCCGCCGGGGAAGGGCTGAAGAATGTCGTCGCCGTGCAGGCCACTGCAGAGTCGGCCAACCTGCCCCAGCCGGTGGATTGGATCCTCATCGTCGATACCTACCACCACATCGCGAATCGCCCGGCTTATTTCGCGCGGCTGGCGGCGTCGCTGAAGCCAAACGGCCGCATCGCCATCATCGACTGGCGGCATGGCGGACCAATGGGCCCGCCCGAAGACTTCCGCTTCACCCCGGAACAGCTCGACGGCGAAATGAAGCAGGCCGGTTTCACCGCGGTCGCCCGGCACGACTTTCTGCCGAATCAGATGTTTCTGGTTTACGGCAGGTAGCCAAGCGCCGGCAACTAAGCGCCGGCAACTAAGCTCAGGCAACTAAGCTCAGGCAGCAAGCCGCAGGCAACTACGCCGCGCGTTCTTCCCGCGCCAGCACACTGTTATTGCGCCCGAAGAAGAAGTAGATTGCCAGCCCGATCGCCAGCCACACGAAGAACCGTATCCACGTTTCCAGCGGCAGTGCCAGCATCAGCACCAGACACATCACGATCGAGAGAATCGGCAGCAGCGGACACCACGGCACGCGGAAGCCGCGCGGGCGGTCCGGTTGCGTCTTCCGCAGCACCAGCACCCCCGCGGAAACCACAATGAACGCGAACAGCGTCCCGATATTGGAAAGATCGGCGAACGTTCCAATGTCCCAGATGCCCGCCGGGATGCCGACAAACAGCCCCGCGATCCACGTGCTCACGTGCGGCGTCCGGAAGCGCTTATGCACTTTCGAAAAGACCTTCGGCAGCAGCCCGTCGCGCGACATCGCAAACCAGATGCGCGCCTGTCCGTACTGAAACACCATCAGCGACGAAATCATCCCCACCAGCGCGCCCACGTTCACCCAGCCGCGGATCCGGTTCATCCCCAGCGCCTTCAGCGCATCGGCAACGGGCGCCGCCGAGCCGAGCGTCTTCCAGTTGGCAATGCCGGTCAGCACCAGCGCCACCGCGATATAAAGCGCCGCGCAGACCAGCAGCGTCGCGATGATCCCCACTGGCATATCGCGCTGCGGGTTACGGCACTCCTCGGCAGCCGTCGACACGGAATCGAAGCCAATGTAGGTGAAGAAGACGATGGCGGCTCCCGTCAGCATCCCTGAGAAACCGTGTGGCAGGAACGGATGCCAGTTCGCCGTGTTGACCGCATGCCCGGCGCCGATGACGAAGATCAGGATCGCCGCGATCTTGATCAGCACCATCGTGTTGTTCGCCGCGGCGCTTTCCCGGATGCCGCGCGCCAGCACCCACGTGAGCAGCAGCAGAATCACGAGCGCCGACAGATTAAACCCGCTGCCGGTCGCCACGCCGTCCACGACCGCCGGATTGGCAATCGCCTTCGGCAGATGGATGTGGAACACGCCGTCCAGCAGGTCGTTGAAATAGGCCGAAAAGCCCACCGCCACGGCCATGTTGGAAACGGCATATTCGAGGATGAGGTCCCAGCCGATGATCCACGCAATGATTTCGCCCAGCGTCGCGTAAGCGTACGTGTAGGCGCTGCCCGCAATGGGGATCATCGCCGCCAGTTCCGCATAACAGAGCGCCGCGAAACTGCACACGAACGCCGTTACCAGAAACGACAGCGAAATACCCGGCCCCGCGCCCTGCCGTCCAATGGTGGATACGGCATTGCCGCCGTTCAGCAGCAGATCGAGGATCGGCGCGTTGAGGACCGAATGGAACTGTAAATTTTGCCCGGCCGCCGCCGTGCCGGTCAGGATGAAGATACCGGAGCCGATGACGGCTCCGATACCTAAAGCGGTAAGGCTCCACGGACCCAGCGTCTTGTGCAACCGCCGGTCCGGATGATCGGACGCGGCGATGAGCGCATCGATACTGTGGGTTCGAAAGAGCCCCCGCATCAGCCTCTCGGCGGATTAACGCTTACGCGTGCTCTGGCCGCGCGCCGCGCGCTTGACTTTCTTTTTCATGGAGCCGCGAGCCACGCCCGCCGCGCGCTTGGCCGCCGGGGCCGCCTTCTTGCGCGCCGCCCGCTTCAGTTGCTTGCGCTCTTCTGTGCTTTCAACGTTCTTGGTATTCATCTTGTAAAGTCAGGCCTTTTTGAGCCCTGCGTATTTCTCCACTAATTTTTTCATCCCGTGGCGCTGGAAAACGACGACAACCTTCGCGTCATCACCCTCACCCTCACGCCGGACAATTGTTCCGGTGCCGTATTTGGGATGCTCTACTACTGTACCTGTTCGGGATGCTTGCCTCGCCGGAGGGGGTGCTTTGGGCAGTACCGTACGTGGCGCGGCAGGCGGAATCATCGACTGCGGACGTGCCGTCGGAACCGCCGCGGGACGCACCGGAGCCGCTGTCGCAGCGGGCCGGATCGGCGCAGGATTTGCCGGCGCATCGCCAAACAAACCACCCTGCCGCAAACCACCCTGCCGCAAACCACCCGGGGCAATTCCGCCGGCCGGCTTTGCAACAGCCGGCGTCTCCCACGGCGGAGTATCGTCCGCCGGCGTACGCGAAATCGCTGCCGGCCGCTGTTGCAGCGGTGACTGCAGCGGTGACTGCGCCGGCGACTGCGCCGGGCGGATCGGCGTCGGCGCGGGTCTCAATTGCGCCGTCCTCGATTGCGACGGAAAACTCACCGGTGTCCGCTGCCCTGTTGAAATGCCGCGGTCCCGGAAGTACTGCTGCACGTTCTCCACCGAATTGTACGTTTTGCCCGTGTAGAGATTCTTCCGGGAGTCCTGACGAACCTGCCAGCGCTCGGCGGTCAGATCCACCTGCGGCGTGTCGTCGTCATCCTGCACTCCCATGGTGAGCACCAGGTTCGATGGAATCTCCTTCAGAAACCGCGACTGGATCGTCCGCTCCTGTTCGCCGCCGCCAAAGCGCCTCCGGTATTTCGCCCAGCTGATCACCAGACGCTTCTCGGCGCGCGTCATCCCGACGTAGCAGAGGCGCCGCTCTTCTTCCATCGCCGCTTCATTCAGCAGCGACCGGCTGTGCGGGAAAAGCCCTTCCTCAAGCCCGGCCAAAAACACCACGGGGAATTCCAGTCCCTTGGCGTTGTGGATCGTCATCAGCGTGACCTGCGCCGTCTGATCGAGCGCATCGGAATCCGCCACCAGCGCCGCGTGATCCAGAAAGTCAGTCACCGTCTCGCCGCGCTCCACCGCTTCGGCCGCGGCGTTCATGAGTTCGTTCAGATTCTCCACGCGCGCTTCCGCCTCGGGAGTATTCTCCTGCTCCAGCATCCGGCGATAACCGGTCCGTTCTTCGATGAACGCCAGCGCCTCGTTCAGCGGCTTCGTCTTCACAGCCTCGGCCAGCTCTTCGATCATGTTGCGAAATGCTGACATGGCGGCGTGCGCGCGCGTGCCGAATTCGTTGGTCTCCAGCATGCGCCCGATGGCTTCCCACAGCCCCATGCCGTTTTCCACCGCGAACTTTTCCGCCTGCTCCACCGTCGTCTTGCCGATCCCGCGCGCCGGCACGTTGATGATGCGGTTCAGGCTGATGGAATCAGTCTGCGACTGCGCCAGCTTCAGATACGCCACAATGTCCTTCACTTCGGCGCGCTGATAGTAGCTGAAGCCCCCGACCACGTTGTACGCCCGGTTGTAGCGCCGGAACGCCTCTTCCATCTGCCGCGACTGCGAATTGGTCCGGTACAGCACCGCGACCTTGCGCTCCGGATACTGGCGCAGAATCTTCTCCGTCGTATCGGCGATGAACAGCGCCTCGTTCTCCGCATCGTGCGCCGCGTAGACCGTCAGCATGTCGCCTTCGTCGGCTTCCGTCCAGAGCCACTTGCCCTTGCGCTCCAGGTTGTTCGCCACCACCGCGCTGGCGCCTTCCAGAATGTTCTTCGTCGAGCGGTAATTCTGCTCCAGGCGAATCGTTTTAGCCTTCGGAAAGTCTTTCTCGAAATCGAGAATATTGCGAATATCGGCGCCGCGCCAGCTGTAGATCGACTGATCCTCATCGCCCACCACGCAGACGTTATCGTGATGCTGCGAAAGCAGCCGCATCAGTTCATACTGGCTGTGGTTGGTGTCCTGATACTCGTCGATCATGATGTAGCCGAGCCGCCGGTTCCACATGTCGCGCGTCGACTGGTCGTGATACAGCAGCCGCACGCTTTCGAGCAGCAGATCGTCGAAATCCAGCGCGTTGGCCTGACGCAGCGCCTTCTCGTACTCGCTGTAGATGACGGCAATCTTCGTCATCTTCGGATCGGTCGATTCGTTCTGCAGCTCCTGCGGCGACTTCTTCTGGCTCTTCGCGTTACTGATCTGCGAAAGCGTCGCCCGGTACGGCATCGTCTTCTCGTCCAGCCCCAGATGTTTGTACGCCGCCTTCACAATAGCGAGCTGATCGTCCGCGTCGTAGATCGAAAACTGCCGCGTGAAGCCGGGCCGGATCGCCGCCAGCCCGTCGCCGTCGCGCCGCAGCAGCCGCACGCAAAACGAATGGAAGGTCGAAACCAGCGGCGGGCTCGACATCGGAAAGTCCTGCAACAGGCTCGCCACGCGGGCGCGCATCTCTTCCGCCGCCTTGTTCGTAAACGTCACCGCCAGCACGGCGGAGGGCGGCACGTGCTTCGTCGCAATCAGATGCGCAATACGCTGCGTGATGACGCGCGTCTTTCCCGAACCCGCGCCGGCCAGAATGAGCACCGGGCCTTCGGTGGTTTCGACTGCTTCACGTTGTTGGGGATTCAGACCCGCGAGAAAATCCACTACCCGCTATTTTCGCACCCGCGCCGCCTCACGCGGCATCACATACCAAACGCACGCACCGAAGGAACATACTGAAGAAATGGCCTGGACTTCCGTCGCCACGCTCGACGAACTGCCCGCGGGACGCCTCCTCGAAGTGGAACACCGCGGCGAGCTTTACGTCGTTTGCAATTTCGATGGCGAGATTCGCGCAACCTCCGGCCGCTGCCCGCACCACGGCGGACCGCTCGGCCAGGGCGCACTCGACGGCGCGCTGATCACCTGCCCGTGGCACATGTGGCAATTCGATTCCGCCACCGGCGCCTGCGCGTTCAATCCGGATCTGCGGATTCCCGTGTACTCGGTCCGAGTCGAATCCGGCGAAATCCTGGTGGACCTGCCACATGCGTGAGCTGATTTATGCCTGAATTGCCCGAAGTCGAAACCGTCGTCCGCACGCTGCGCCCCGCCCTCGTTGGCCGGCGCATCCTGAATGCCGAGTTCAGCCAGTCGCGCGTCCTGATCGGCTCGGCGGCAATGACAGCCGGCGCGCTGGCTGGCCGTCGCGTTGTGTCTATCGAACGCCGCGGCAAGTTCATCGCGATCAGGCTCGACGCCGGCTATCTGGTCGTCCACCTCGGCATGACGGGCAAACTGCTGGTCTCGGGCGAAATCACCAAACACACGCACGCCATCTTCACGCTGGACCGCGGCAAGCTGCTCTACACCGACCCCCGCCAGTTCGGCCGCATCGAGTACGGCGCCGAACTGCCCGCCCGCGTCGCGGCGCTCGGCCCGGAACCGCTCGAAGTCACGCTCGGGGAATTCGCCCGCCGCCTCAAAGAGCGCCGCTCGCCCATCAAGGCCGTCCTGCTCAACCAGGCCGTCGTGCGCGGCGTCGGCAACATCTATGCCGATGAAGCGCTGTTCCGCGCCGGTGTGCGCCCGAGAAGCCTCGCCGCATCGCTGACCAAAGACCGCATCGCGCGCGTTCATGCGGCCATGCAGGAAGTCCTCGCCGAAGCCATCGCGGCCAAAGGTTCCTCCGTTTCCGACTACGTGGATGCCGAAGGCAATCGCGGCAGTTTCCAGAACGCGCATCGCGTCTACCGCCGCACCGCCGAGCCGTGCATCCGGTGCGGTACGCCCATCAAACGGATCCTCGTGGCCCAGCGCGGCACCCATTATTGCCCGACCTGCCAGCGCTGAACGCTCTAAACTGAAAGCATCGCCATGCGCCGGCTGCTTATTCTTCTGCCGCTCTTCGCTGTGTCGCTTCTGGCGGCGAACTCAAAGCTGTATATGAAGGACGGCGATTTCCAGATCGTCCGCGAATACACCGTCGAGGGCGACCGCGTCCGTTACTACAGCATCGAGCGCAGCGACTGGGAGGAAATCCCCGCCGAACTCGTCGACCTGAAGCGCACAGAAGCCGAAGCCGCCGCCCGCGCCGCGGCGCAGCAGAAGCAGGCCGCCGCCATCGACGAAGAAGATCAGGCCGCCCGCGAGCAGCGCGCCGAAATCCGCAAAATACCCGTGGATCCCGGCGTCTATCGCATCGAAAACGGCCAGTTGCGCATTTTCAAACTGGCCGACTGGAAGGTCCACACTTCGAAAGGCCGTCAGGCGCTGAAGATGCTGACGCCCGTCGGACCGATCCTGACCGGCAAGAGCACCATCGAAATCGATGGCGAACACTCGCCGGAAGTCATTCGCGAGGATCGCCCCGAGTTCTACCTGCAACTGGCGCAGATCGAAAGCTTCGCCATCGTGAAACTCACACCGCAGAAGGATGTGCGCGTCGTCGAACGCCTCACCACGCTTCCCGGCAACATCGAGACCGAAGAAGAACGTGACGCCGTCGAAATCTTTTCGCGCCAGATGACGGAGAACGGCCTCTACAAGATCTGGCCGCAGGAACCGCTGAAGCCGGGCGACTACGCCGTCATCGAATACATCGAAGGCAAGCTGAACCATCGCATCTGGGATTTCCGCATTCAGTAACCCGGCATTCACGGTTCGATGCGAAACTCGTATCAATGAGCTCAGACCGCCGCAAACCGGTGCGCGTGCGCCGCATCGATGAATGCCAGTCCGTCCACGAAATCTTTGAACACTGCCTGCCCGCGTTCGGCGGCGCCATCCTGCGCCGCGTCTATACGATTCTCGACCGCGCCATGTCGGCCGGCTGCCCCATCACCGTGTCGATCGCCGGCCCCGTCACGGTCTCCGGCCAGCATCAGGCATGGCTGATTCCGCTGCTCGAAACCGGCTACGTCGCCTACATCAGCACCACCGACGCCGTCTGCTATCACGACGGCCACCGCAGCCTCAACGAGCACAGCGTCGACCCCATTTACGAAGTCCCCATCTTCGGCGACGACGGCCAGTTGCGCGATGAAGGCGTCATCCGCGTCACCGACATGGGCTTCGACGAAGCCGTGCTGCTCGATCAGGACAAGTTCCTGGCCGCCATGCTGACGCGCCCCGAATTCCAGAAGAAGATGACCGGCACCGAACTGCGCTACAAGCTGGGCGCGCACTACGCCGCCCAGGAAAAGGCCGTTGGCGTGCAACCCGGCCTGCTTTCCACCTGCCAGCGGCTCGGTATTCCGGTCTTCGTCGGCGCCCCTTCGGATGGCAGCGTCTTCCTCAACTCCATGAAGCTCTGGGCCATGAAGCAGGCCGGTCTGATTCCCGACTATTCGTTCGATCTCGACCTGCACGCCGAAGTCTTCGAAGCCTGCGCTTACCACTACTGGGGCCTGTTCGAAAGCGACGCCCGCGCCATCGCCACGCTCATTTTGGGCGGCGGCGTGCCGAAGAACTTCAATCTCCAGCCCGAGCCCGCGCTCGGCCAGGTACTCGGCCTGCCGGACGTGCGCGGCTACGAATTCGACGTCCAGATCACCACGGCGCCGGTCACCGACGGCTCACTCTCTTCCTGCCCGCCGGCCGAAGCCGTGACCTGGGGCAAGGTCGATAAAGACACCTACCAGCAGTCCACCGAAAGCCTGCCAGCCGACTATTCGATGATGATGCCGTTCATCGTCAAAGCGCTGCTGGAAAAGCACGGCCCGCGAGCGCCGTTCCGCCTTTACGAACAGCGCGACCGCCTGGTGGAAAATCTGCGCGGCGCGGTGCGCGAAAATCGCGACTGGCTCATGGAATCGCTGCGTTACCCGCTGACTGCGGCCTGATCGCGGCCTGACCCGGGCTCCCGGCCCCCTTCCGCGGGTGCAATCATAAGAACACTGCGCTCCACCATGCCCGGCCGCACGCCATGACACAGATCGACTGGATCGTCCTCTTCGCGTGGCTGGTCTTCATCGTGAGCTACGGGATGTGGCGCGGACGCGGCTCCGGCACCTCGGCCAGTTTCATGCTGGCCGGCCGCACCATGCCGTGGTACGCCATGGGCCTCTCCATCATGGCCACCCAGGCCGGCGCCATCTCGTTCATCTCCACAACCGGCCAGGCCTACGCGGACGGCATGCGTTTCGCCCAGTTCTACTTCGGCCTGCCCGTCGCCATGGTCCTCATCGCCGTGACGGCGGCGCCCATCTTCCATCGCGCCGGTGTTTTCACGGCTTACGAATACCTGGAGCGCCGCTTCGATGCCCGCACGCGCGCGCTGGTCAGCGTGATCTTCCTGCTGCAGCGCGGCCTCGCGGCGGGGGTGGCGCTCTACGCTCCTGCCGTGGTGCTCTCGGCCGTACTCGGCTGGCCGGAGCGGCTCACCACCATCCTGATGGGCTCGCTTATGATCCTCTACACAGCCAGCGGCGGCATCAAAGCCGTCACCTGGGCCGACGTGCAGCAGATGAAAGTGCTGTTCGCCGCCCTCATCCTCGCGCTGGGCATCGCGCTGTATCTGCTGCCGCCCGGCGTGGGCATCTCCGGCGCGCTCACCGTAGCCGGAGCGGCGGGCCGCCTCAATGCCGTCACCACGCACTTCGACTGGCATGACCGCTACAACATCTGGAGCGGCCTCATCGGCGGCATGTTCCTCGCGCTGGCCTACTTTGGCACCGACCAGAGCCAGGTCCAGCGCTACCTCACCGGCAAGTCAGTTGCCGAAAGCCGCCTCAGCCTGATGTTCATCGCCCTCACCAAGGTCCCGATGCAGCTGTTCATCCTCTTCATCGGCACCATGGTGTTCGCGTTTTTCACGTTCAACGAGCCGCCGATTCTGTTTCAGCCCACAGCGCTGCAGCGAGCCGGGCAGTCAGCGAAGTTCCCCGCCCTCATGGAGCGCTATCACGCCGCCTTCGAAAAACGCAGCACGGCCGCCGCCGCTTTAATCGCCGCGAGCCACGGAGACCGCGCCGCCTCCGAGCGCTACCGCGGCGCGCAGACTGCCTTTGAACAAACGCGCGCGGAAGCCGCACGAATGGCCGGCGGCGCCAACGACACCAACTACATCTTCCTTTGGTTCGTCACCCATTACCTGCCCGTCGGCGTTGTCGGACTGGTGGTCGCGGTGATCTTCTCCGCCGGCATGTCTTCCATCTCCGGCGAGATCAACTCGCTCGCCACCGTCACCGTTATCGATATCTACAAGCGGCACATTTCGCGCGATGCACCCGACCGCCGCTACGTCCTCGCTTCACGCCTCGCCACCGTCTTCTGGGGCTGCTATGCGATCGCCTTCGCCGGCTTCGGCGGCCACTTCGGCGCGCTGATCGAAACAGTCAATATCGTCGGCTCTTTGTTTTACGGCAGCATGCTGGGCGTCTTCGTGCTGGCCTTTACGTGTCCCGGCGCAAGTGCCCGGGGCGCGTTCTGGGGTGTAATCGCGGGCGAGGCGGCCATCTTTTCCGTCGCCCTGTTCAGTAACGTCTCGTATCTCTGGTACAACGTGGTGGGCGGCGTGGTCGTCGTCGCAACGGGACTGGCTATTTCGGTGCTGAGCCCGCCGGATTCGTCGCCGGCCGCTTAGTCTTTGCCGGGCGCTCGGGAAAGTTCTTCGCCAGGTAGTCCACCACAACCGGCACCTCTGCGGGCGACAACTGCGCACCGTCTGTCACCATCTCGTCCACCACCGCCTGCCAGCGCGCCTTCGAGGCTGCCGCGGCGGTCACAACATCCACCGAATGGCAGACCACGCAGCGGCTCGCCACAATGGCCTGTGCTTTGCCCGGCGGCAAGGCCTGAGCGGCAGCGAGCGAGATCCAGAGTGCGGCAGCAGGCATGTCAGAAACGAATATCCACCACCTGCCGCGACAAAAACCGCGACACGTCGATCGTGAAGCTCCCGGCCGTGCCTGCCAGCGCCGTGCGAACCATCTCGCTCATTTCGACCGGCGTATACGCCCTGCGCACCGACAACTTGCCGTCCGCCGCGGCCTCTTTGCCAAGCAGCGGCGCAATGCAAAGGCTGAACGCAGCGAGCGGAAACGGATGGCGGATCAGATCGTGAATCAGAAATCGGCGGCAGGAGCGGCCCGCGTTGCGGATGAGCGCGATGTTCTCTTCCGGAGTCAGATGATGCGCCATCAGCGTTGTAACGGCGGCATCCGCCTCGGGCAGCGGCTCGGTGATCGCGTTGGCCCGCACCACGGGAATTTCAGCCATTGGCCAGGGCTTGAGATCCACACCCAGCACTTCCACGTTCATTCGTCGCCGCAGATAGTCCAGCAATGCTCCCGAACCGCAGCCGATATCGATCACACTGCGCACGGCGGGATCTGACTGACGAAGAAAGCGCTCGATCGTCGGAAACGTGCCGAGCACTTTATTCACGAAGATCAGGTCGCGATGGAAGGTTGCCAGCACAGGTCCATCGACCCCGGGCGAATCCATCAGCTCGGGTTCGAAAGACCGTTTCACGTGCTCCTGCCTGTTGCCGCGGCGAACGGCCGCGGCGAGGTTTGAAAGACTGGAAAAACTAAAGGGCTTTGGCGAGTTCGGTCGCGAAGGCGCTCTTCGGTTCGGCTTCCCGCTTTTTCGCGGGACGACGTTCCGTACGCGCGGCAGCACCGGCGCCGACAGAGCCGGCCGTACGCTGCGCACCGGCAGGAACCGGTCCGCGGGGAGCTGCGCCCTTCGAAGGCTGAGCCGGGTTTGCCCGCAGGATTTTGTCCTCGAGTGGAGCACGGTCGAAGCGGCGAATGATCGCCTGCATCTCGTCTCCGGTTGGGGCTTCCACGAAGGCGAATCCTTTGGATTCCTGCGTCTCGTGGTTCCGAATTACTTTGACAGAATCCGCGACCAGATCTTCCGCTGTAAGCCATTGTTTAATGTCATCGGCGGTGACCCAGACAGGCAAGTTGCCCAGAAAGACAGTAAAGCTCATTCCTTTTGCTATGTTTACTCCCCGGTTGGATTTTTTGTTGGTGGCTGTGCAAGAGGAGGGAACCCAATCTCTTGACTGCCTGATGATAACAGACCGATTTGCGTGGTGCAATGTTACGTCCCTCCGTTTACTTTCCGCAGATTTTTACGCGTGCGCAAACACCCGTAACGGCGGGCG
>Ga0214192_1000185_pt1 | contig 38876 bp, 35 predicted proteins | sample TroBogEpilimnion_44_FD_153030 | JGI IMG/M metagenome (GOLD analysis project Ga0214192, IMG submission 153030) | Freshwater microbial communities from Trout Bog Lake, WI - 29JUL2008 epilimnion | ecosystem: Environmental > Aquatic > Freshwater > Lake > Epilimnion/Euphotic zone | place: Trout Bog... | reverse complement strand
ATGTCTGTTTGAACCAATGACCTGATTAAGAAGGGATTAAGACCAATAATCATATTGCCTTTTAAAATAGCAATAGCGTTTGAACCAATGACCTGATTAAGAAGGGATTAAGACTGCCAAAATCTGTTTGTACTTCGTATTGCATTTTGTGTTTGAACCAATGACCTGATTAAGAAGGGATTAAGACACAGTGTTGGTGGAAGAAAGATAATCGCTGCAAAAGTTTGAACCAATGACCTGATTAAGAAGGGATTAAGACCTGTTCATTTGTTGGTTTGTGTCTGCTAATAAAGTTTGAACCAATGACCTGATTAAGAAGGGATTAAGACCCTGCTTTGGCTACCGTGCTTGAACCATCACGCCGTTTGAACCAATGACCTGATTAAGAAGGGATTAAGACGGTGACAATGATGGGGCGTTTTGCGTATCCGATAGTTTGAACCAATGACCTGATTAAGAAGGGATTAAGACCAAATGGTTGGCGCCTTGCTTGGCTTTACACCTTTGTTTGAACCAATGACCTGATTAAGAAGGGATTAAGACACATTTTCAAAATGTGAAAATTCACAGTTGGGATGTTTGAACCAATGACCTGATTAAGAAGGGATTAAGACATGCCTGCTTTTGGAACCCTTCGAAGTCAAAAGCGTTTGAACCAATGACCTGATTAAGAAGGGATTAAGACTCCTTGTTTGGCTTTTGGTCTCTCACCCCCGAAGCAAGTTTGAACCAATGACCTGATTAAGAAGGGATTAAGACATGTCCGGTAAGTTGTTCAATTTTTTTTACATTTTGTTTGAACCAATGACCTGATTAAGAAGGGATTAAGACTCCAGCAATAATCGCAATTCACTTAGATGCGTGTTTGAACCAATGACCTGATTAAGAAGGGATTAAGACCCTTTGTTTTTGTTGAGATTGTCTAGATAACTTGTTTGAACCAATGACCTGATTAAGAAGGGATTAAGACGCCTTGAGATACTCGCGTTTCTCTACTTCGGCTTTGGTTTGAACCAATGACCTGATTAAGAAGGGATTAAGACTGCTATCGGCTAAAGTAATTTCTCTTTCTTCTTTCGTTTGAACCAATGACCTGATTAAGAAGGGATTAAGACTTAAACGTCTCAAATTTGCTTTTAAAAAATACATATGTTTGAACCAATGACCTGATTAAGAAGGGATTAAGACTGATTTTCATGATGTCTCCTTTATAAAAAATTAGTGTTTGAACCAATGACCTGATTAAGAAGGGATTAAGACCTAATGATGTCCTGTATGCATATTCTTCTGATAAGTTTGAACCAATGACCTGATTAAGAAGGGATTAAGACCCTAATAAAAGCGCCTCAAGGTGAGCCGTGATAATGTTTGAACCAATGACCTGATTAAGAAGGGATTAAGACGGCCGTTTGAAGCCCCTAATAAAAGCGCTTCAAGTTTGAACCAATGACCTGATTAAGAAGGGATTAAGACCTGGAATTTAAAGCGCCGTTTGAAGCCCCTAATAAGTTTGAACCAATGACCTGATTAAGAAGGGATTAAGACATGTAAAAGAAAATTAATAGTATGATTGTTTAAGTTTGAACCAATGACCTGATTAAGAAGGGATTAAGACTTGAGTAGTCATGATATGTAATCCTATTTAAGCGTTTGAACCAATGACCTGATTAAGAAGGGATTAAGACTTCGTCGGTCGCTTCGGCTTTGTCGGTCGCTTCGTTTGAACCAATGACCTGATTAAGAAGGGATTAAGACCTGGTTTAACGCTTTGACCAGTCTGTTATCGGCGGTTTGAACCAATGACCTGATTAAGAAGGGATTAAGACGGGTAATTGATTTAGAGCTTGTTACAGTTTTTTGTGTTTGAACCAATGACCTGATTAAGAAGGGATTAAGACGTTATTTTTCCGTTATGCTGTTTTCCCATTTTTTGTTTGAACCAATGACCTGATTAAGAAGGGATTAAGACACTTGCTTTCAAACTTGCTTTTAAAAAATATATTTGTTTGAACCAATGACCTGATTAAGAAGGGATTAAGACCTTCGTAATCGAAGTCAAAAGCAAAACCTCCGTTTGTTTGAACCAATGACCTGATTAAGAAGGGATTAAGACGTACTGGCAGTACCACATAATTTTGTTTTGCACTTGTTTGAACCAATGACCTGATTAAGAAGGGATTAAGACCTTCAATTTTTTCCTGCTTAGCTTCTCTAGCTTTAGGTTTGAACCAATGACCTGATTAAGAAGGGATTAAGACGCAGTATATGAGAGCATCAAAGCCTCATACTCATGTTTGAACCAATGACCTGATTAAGAAGGGATTAAGACGGTATTGCGCTTTTAACGCTGGTTTTGTATACCGTTTGAACCAATGACCTGATTAAGAAGGGATTAAGACCCACATATTTTCCTTGTAGTAAAACTATAGGCTGGGTTTGAACCAATGACCTGATTAAGAAGGGATTAAGACCTTGCACCACTGGCAAAACCCGTATTGTTAAAAAGGTTTGAACCAATGACCTGATTAAGAAGGGATTAAGACTTTGCGCGTTTTGTTGTACCTGCATAGTTTGTGCAGTTTGAACCAATGACCTGATTAAGAAGGGATTAAGACCAGCTTTCAAACTTGCTTTTAAAAAATACATTTTCAGTTTGAACCAATGACCTGATTAAGAAGGGATTAAGACTGTGCATATAAAGCCGCACAAATTGCCCATACCTGGTTTGAACCAATGACCTGATTAAGAAGGGATTAAGACGCTTTTAATATTTTGTATTCCCGCTTAGTCATGGGTTTGAACCAATGACCTGATTAAGAAGGGATTAAGACAACATAAAACGTGCCAATGCTTGCACCACTGGCAAGTTTGAACCAATGACCTGATTAAGAAGGGATTAAGACGCTATATTAGCAACAAGTTTACCAGCCAACATGTTTGAACCAATGACCTGATTAAGAAGGGATTAAGACATTCTTCACGTGTTAATGCAAAGTTTGTATCTTGGTTTGAACCAATGACCTGATTAAGAAGGGATTAAGACTGCGGTTGGTTTACGCAGTTTTCTTACGGGTGGTACGTTTGAACCAATGACCTGATTAAGAAGGGATTAAGACCTATTTGTCTTAGCAAGTTATAATCAATTGTTAGTTTGAACCAATGACCTGATTAAGAAGGGATTAAGACCTTCTGTATGAAGGGCTCTAACTCCGTCAATTTGTTTGAACCAATGACCTGATTAAGAAGGGATTAAGACACAGTTTAACTGTGTTGTTACGCACGGCTTTACGTTTGAACCAATGACCTGATTAAGAAGGGATTAAGACGATCAACTTCTTTTAAAGTTAATTCTCCAAAATTGTTTGAACCAATGACCTGATTAAGAAGGGATTAAGACTAAACAAATACATCTCATCTTCAAATGTTAATTGGGTTTGAACCAATGACCTGATTAAGAAGGGATTAAGACATTCAGAGGCGGTTTCAAAAGGCACTCCTGTCCCGTTTGAACCAATGACCTGATTAAGAAGGGATTAAGACCTCGCCATCCATGGCGAATAAACTTTCTTTCTTAGTTTGAACCAATGACCTGATTAAGAAGGGATTAAGACGCCATTTAATTTAACCAATACGCTAGCGTATTGGCGTTTGAACCAATGACCTGATTAAGAAGGGATTAAGACTCTTTTTCTTTTTTCATGGTTATAAACCTTGCCAAGTTTGAACCAATGACCTGATTAAGAAGGGATTAAGACTCATTTTTCATGGTCTTCTTTCCTTGCCAAGTCGTTTGAACCAATGACCTGATTAAGAAGGGATTAAGACCTTGCTTGGCTTTTGGGCGTTCGCCTCCGACCACGTTTGAACCAATGACCTGATTAAGAAGGGATTAAGACCTTGTAAGCGATTGCGTTCTTTTCGGTATCGCCACGTTTGAACCAATGACCTGATTAAGAAGGGATTAAGACGCCCTTGCTGTGGTCGTTAGGCTCTTCTACGGCGGTTTGAACCAATGACCTGATTAAGAAGGGATTAAGACCGTAAATCGCCAGCGATTTAATTTCGTCAGTTGTTTGAACCAATGACCTGATTAAGAAGGGATTAAGACGAACTTCAAAGCCTCGTAGACTTCGTACAGTAAAGTTTGAACCAATGACCTGATTAAGAAGGGATTAAGACCGGGTGCTGCGTTTCTTACTTGGTTCCGGTTCAGTGTTTGAACCAATGACCTGATTAAGAAGGGATTAAGACTTCACAAGTCCATTCATTAGACCAAAATATCTGCGTTTGAACCAATGACCTGATTAAGAAGGGATTAAGACCGATAGACCTTGTCGGCACATCCACTGTGCCGCTAGTTTGAACCAATGACCTGATTAAGAAGGGATTAAGACATATCCACAACTGCCCGATGAACAAAGCTTATACGTTTGAACCAATGACCTGATTAAGAAGGGATTAAGACTTCTTCCTGACGCGCTGTATGTAACATAAGCCGCGGTTTGAACCAATGACCTGATTAAGAAGGGATTAAGACGGTAGCAGTATTTGGGTTTATACCCTGTGCAATGTTTGAACCAATGACCTGATTAAGAAGGGATTAAGACTCAAAGCCTCATAGTCATTATGTAGCTTATCATTTGTTTGAACCAATGACCTGATTAAGAAGGGATTAAGACTTTCCAAATTTTTCTATTTCGGTGCTTCCGCAGTTTGAACCAATGACCTGATTAAGAAGGGATTAAGACATCAGCATTAATAATTACTTTCTGATCTTCGCCTGTTTGAACCAATGACCTGATTAAGAAGGGATTAAGACTGATTTTTCCCATGTCTACTTTGTCGTCTGATAAAAGTTTGAACCAATGACCTGATTAAGAAGGGATTAAGACCCTATATCTTGAAACAAGCCGTCGAGCCTAATTAAGTTTGAACCAATGACCTGATTAAGAAGGGATTAAGACCCAACCCAAACCCGCTTGTAATCGCGGTGAGAACGGTTTGAACCAATGACCTGATTAAGAAGGGATTAAGACTCATAAATTGTCTTATTGATTCTGGTGTTATTGAGTTTGAACCAATGACCTGATTAAGAAGGGATTAAGACTATATGTTGAACCCATTTTATTATTCTCTCTATGTTTGAACCAATGACCTGATTAAGAAGGGATTAAGACGTATTACGATGAATTGAAGTAACCGAAATATTCCGTTTGAACCAATGACCTGATTAAGAAGGGATTAAGACCTAATTTTTCTAAATCAGCGTCTTTATTGCGAAAGGTTTGAACCAATGACCTGATTAAGAAGGGATTAAGACAAAACTCCGACAACGAATCGGTCGCACAACTGCGTTTGAACCAATGACCTGATTAAGAAGGGATTAAGACTTTCCAAATTTTTCTATTTCGGTGCTTCCGCAGTTTGAACCAATGACCTGATTAAGAAGGGATTAAGACCTAGCTGTAACGCTTCAAGTAAGGTCATGGTTTTCGTTTGAACCAATGACCTGATTAAGAAGGGATTAAGACCAGTTAAACACTACAACATTATTTTCTAACGCTCTGTTGATTGGTTAAATTGGCGTAGATTCTCATTCAGGTGGGTCAATTTTAAATTGTCATGGATGGGTCAGTTTTACATTGCTGGTGACACCAATGACAATCACTCCAATTCCTAGCGAGATAACTTATGCAAACAATAGAAATCAGTGACTACACTGTACACTGCCCAACAATTAAATGATTTAGCTGCTCAGGAACAGTTATCAGGTAGCAACTTGATAGAGAACGGCTGGTAATAAAATATCATCAAGAAATGGCAAAAAAGTTGAATTAAAAGCGTTTTTTAATCCTTATCAGCAAGATTTGAGTGGCTTTAGCTTTGATCGAGATGACGCAAATGCGCGGTGAATTTAGCGACGCTAATATTTTGATTTACCGTTTGAGCCAAAATGATGCTAAACAGGATAAAACATTCACTCTACTGGCAGAAAAACCGATTAGCCAAGTATATGCAATCTGCGGTTGTTGACTATAGAGGCATTTAATCAGGCATAAAAAAAGCCTTACATTTTATTGTAAGGCTTTATTTTACATGGCTCCCTCGGACGGGCTCGAACCGCCGACCTAGTGATTAACAGTCACCCGCTCTACCGACTGAGCTACAAGGGAATGAACTATAAAATTTTAAAATTGGCGCGCCCGGAGAGATTCGAACTCCCGACCGATCGGTTCGTAGCCGATTACTCTATCCAGCTGAGCTACGGGCGCCTTGTGAGCTGGCTATTTTCTCTAAATTTTTAAATGCTGTCAAATTTAATTTTAAACTTATACAGCTAGTTTTTGGCGGAGAGAGAGGGATTCGAACCCTCGATGGGAGTTAAAGCCCATACTCCCTTAGCAGGGGAGCGCCTTCAGCCTCTCGGCCATCCCTCCGGAAATTATTTATTCGTCTATCCCTATTGAGTCAGTTTGCTCTTTTTTTATTCTTTCATAGATTTCTTCTCTATGAACAGATACATCTTTTGGTGCATTAACACCAATGCGAACTTGATTCCCTTTTACACCAAGAACAGTGACCGTGACTTCATCACCAATCATTAAAGTCTCACCAACTCGGCGAGTCAATATAAGCATGGCTACTCCCTATTCAATGTTAAAAACTGACTGTTCTTAAACAGCGTCCAACTCACATTGTGAATGATACCATGTTTTTGGCTATAAATAAAAATTAAAACCGTTATTAGCATCAGTTGGCACTATTATACACAGCTTCTTGCTTGTTTTTAAATTCAATTTATTACGTTTAGCCTTATAATTAACTATTTTGAATCTGTTTTAAACTTATTATGATCACCGTTAACTCTGAAAAACTTTCAAGTGCGCGTTTCGCTGAAGCCACTAATGCTTTTGTCGAGATATTTACTGCTTCTGTCGATTTTGATCAACGAATGGCTCAGCAGGATATTGAAGGCTCTATTGCCCATGCAACCATGCTGGCAAACTGCGGTATTTTATCGGAGCAGGAATGCGCTGATATTGTTAGGGGCTTAACTCAAATTAGTCAAGAAATCAGTCGCGGTGAGTTTGTCTGGTCAATTAAGCAAGAAGATGTGCATATGAATATCGAAGCGCGATTAACCGATTTAATCGGCATCGCCGGTAAAAAATTGCACACCGGTCGCTCGCGTAATGATCAAGTGGCGACTGATATCCGTTTATATTTACGTCATGAACTAAGCCAGATAAATTTTGAAATAAATCGTTTGCAAACAGCCATTTTAGATTTGGCAGAGCAGCACGCCGACACCATTATGCCCGGATTTACGCATTTACAGGTCGCGCAACCGATTACTTTTGGACATCATCTGATGGCGTGGTTTGAAATGTTAAGCCGTGACAGTGAACGTTTAGCTGATTGCAGGAAACGTATTAATGTGATGCCGTTAGGCGCGGCAGCCCTAGCCGGTACGAGTTATCCTATCAATCGTGCCATGACCGCGGAATTATTGGGCTTTAGTCGTCCTTCTAATAATTCTTTGGATTCAGTGAGTGATCGGGATTTTGCTATTGAGTTTACCGCAGCCGCCAGCCTGATTATGATGCATTTGTCGCGTTTTTCTGAAGAGTTAATTTTGTGGACCAGTGCCCAATTTGATTTTATTGACATGCCCGATGCCTTTTGTACGGGTTCATCAATTATGCCTCAAAAGAAAAATCCTGATGTTCCTGAATTGGTACGCGGCAAAGCAGGTCGAGTGACAGGGCATTTGGTGTCTTTGTTAATGCTGATGAAAAGCCAGCCACTTGCTTATAATAAGGATAATCAGGAAGATAAGGAGCCGTTATTTGATACTGTTGATACCTTGATTAATTGCCTTAGAGCTTATGCGGATATGGTTCCTCATATTCAGGCTAAAAAAGCTAATATGTATCAGGCAGCAAAACGAGGCTTTGCAACAGCCACTGATCTGGCAGATTATCTGGTGCGTAAAGGCATGGCTTTTCGCGACGCTCATGAGGTAGTGGGTCTGGCGGTGCGCTTGGGGTTAGAAAGCCATCGTGATTTGTCGGAGCTGACACTGAATGAATTGACTCAGTTCTCTCCGTTGATTACTGAGGATGTTTTTGAATATTTGACTTTAGAAGGCTCGGTGGCATCCCGTCAGCATATCGGTGCAACCGCACCTGATACAGTAAGAGCCGCCATAATAGCGGCTCGAAACAGTTTAGCGATGTAGTTGCGAATTCTGGTTATTCAACAGCAAAGCTTTCACCGCAACCGCAAACACCTTTAACGTTGGGATTATTGAATTGGAAGGCTTCGTTGATACCTTCTCTACGGTAATCCAGTTGCAATCCATCAAGACGCTGGATATCTTCTTCTGAAATGATGACTTTAACACCAAAATTTTCGAATTGGATATCCTGTTCGCCGAGGGTATCAGCATAGTCCAGTACGTAACTGTAACCTGAACAACCTGATTTTTTAGTTGCCAATTTTAAACCGATACCTTTGCCCCGTTTTTGTAATTGTTTTGCGATTTGTTTCGCGGCATTTTCTGTGATTGATACAGCCATAATTCCTCTTTATTCTTGATGTAGCAAATTTTTTAATACTTTTATAAATTGTAAGCTATCCGCTTCGGTATTATTCTTTCCTAAGCTAATTCTGATGGCACTGTTGGCTTTTATTTTATCAACAGCCATTGCCAATAATACTGGACTGGGTTGTTTACCGCCACTAGCACAGGCTGAACCACTGGATACGGCAATCCCTTTTTGATCCAGTTGCATTAGCAACATTTCTCCATCTACGCCATTAATGCCAATTTGTAAGGTGTTGGGTAATCGATTCGCCTGTTCTGCAAAAATTTCTATACCTTTAATTGTCTTTAACTCGGTTTCCAGTCGTTTCCTTAGACTAAGCAAATAAGCAGAACGTTCATTGAGTTCTGCCTTTGCTAATTCTGCCGCTTTACCAAAGCCGACAATAGCGGCAACATTTTCGGTGCCTGAGCGCCGATTTTGTTCTTGCCCACCGCCTAGCAATATCGGTTTTAGTGGGTAATCTTTGCTAACCACTAAAGCACCGCACCCTTTAGGACCATATATTTTATGACTAGACAATGACATCATGTGTACTTTGAGGTTTTTAAATGACACGGGTATTTTTGCCAATGCTTGTACAGCATCGGTATGTACCTGAATACCGCGTGATATTAATGGTTCTATATAGTCTTCTAGCTGTTGGATAACACCGGTTTCGTTATTGGCAAGCATGATAGAGACGAGTTCTGGCGGATTCTCCAAAAGGCGGTCTATGGCAGCAGGTGTGATTAAGCCATTACTATCGACGTCAATAACGCTGAGCTGATGACCTTGTGACTGTAACCGTAGGGCAGGCTCAGTAATAGAGGGGTGCTCGACTGCAGAAATTGCCAATGCTGCCTTTGGCGTTAATGATGCTAACACCATATTATTGGCTTCGGTACCACCACTGGTGAATACTATTTCTGATGCCGAGGCATCTACCAATGCAGCAACTTGTTCTCTAGCATTGTCTATCGCAGTTCTAGCTAGTCGTGCTAAACGGTACAGTCCTGATGGATTACCGTAGTACCCCTCCAGAAAAGGGAGCATAACCGCCAATACTCTTTCATCAATTGGCGTGGTTGCATTATGATCTAGATAGACCATTGAGTTTAAGCATTGGCTTCGCTATGACGATGGATTTCGATAGCATGCGGCTGAGCATCAAATTCTTGTCTGCGAGCAACTTCTTTTACATGGTGTTTTTCTAATAGTTGACCTAAGGTAATTTCTTTTAGATATTCTCTTATTTGGTCACTCAAACCCATCCATAAATCGTGTGTTAAACAGGCTTGATGTTTTTGACAATTTGCCTCGCCACCACATTTGGTCGAATCAACCTTTTCATCAACTGCTAAAATAATATCAGCAATATTGATGTCACTTGCCTTACCGCAAAGTGTGTAACCGCCACCGGGTCCACGCACACCTTTAACCATACCCGCTCGACGCAAGCGAGCAAAAAGCTGTTCAAGATAAGATAATGAAATAGTCTGACGAGTCGCTATTTCTACCAATGTAACGGGCTTTAATTGACTGTGGAAAGCTAAGTCAAGCATAGCTGTGACTGCATAGCGTCCTTTAGTAGTTAATCGCACAATAATTTCCTTAATAAATACTTTTAATTAATGTGGTTACTATACATAACCTAGCAAAATAGTCAACTATACAACTACTAAAATAAAAGCCCTTTTTTAGCAAAAAAACAAGCTATAGCGTTTTATCTATAGGCATATCAGTTTCTTTGTTTTTTGCATAAGTATCATTTATTTGGCAATCCTCTAACGGGCTTAAGTGGGTTTCCTGACAATTAATACCCGCTGAGTTTAAAGTTTTTTGCATCGCTTCTATTTGTTTATCTAGCGAGTTAATGTGTTCCAACATTCGATTAATAGCATAAGCGACTGGGTCAGGCATATCTCCCTTTAGACCATAAGGGTCGAAATCCATTTTACTGACTCTATCGTCAAGTAATAGACTTGCTTTTTTGGACTTTGAATCAACAATATGACCAGGAATCCCCACTACCGTTGCGCCTTCTGGAACAGATTTTAGCACTACTGAATTTGAACCTATGCGAGCCCCCGCGCCTACTTCTATAGGTCCTAATATTTTCGCACCGGCACCGACCACGACACCATCATGCAAAGTTGGATGGCGTTTGCCTTTTTTCCAAGTTGTGCCGCCCAGTGTTACACCATGATATAAAGTACAGTCATCACCAATAATAGCCGTTTCGCCAATAACAACCCCCATTCCATGATCGATAAAAAATCGCCTACCAATTTCAGCACCCGGATGAATCTCTATACCTGTCAGCCAGCGTCCCCAATGGGCGATAAACCGAGCTAACCATTTAAAGCCTTTTTGCCAGCAACGGTGACTCAAACGGTGAATAATGACGGCATGTACCCCCGGGTAAGTGGTAATCACTTCAAACACTGACTGAGCAGCCGGATCACGTGCAAATACGCACGCTATATCTTCTTTTAAGCGCGTTAACATAGTTTTGAATTATTTTTTGCCTTGGTTATCTTGAGACATTCTTAAAATACCACGAAGAATATCTAATTCTTTGCTATCCAGCTGGATGCGATTATAAATCCGGCGCAATCGGCGCATAATGGTTTTAGATTTGTCTGGGTGCATAAATCCAATATCGACCAGCGTTTCATAGAGATGCTGATAAAAAGATTCCATTTGGGTTGCTGTTGCCAAAGGACATTCGCCTTTATCGCCTACTTGCATGCTTTCTTTAAAACCAGTGGCAACAAACAATTCATAACAAATTATTTGCACCGCTGCTGCAATATTTAACGAACTGTAGCTGCTGTTACAGGGAATTCTTAAGAGAAAATGACAGCAATCGAGCTCGTGGTTTTTGAGCCCTGAATTTTCGCGCCCAAATACTATAGCTACTTTTTGCTTCGGCTCTTGAAGCACTGTTTTTTCGGCGCATTCTCTAGGTGTCATTTCCGGCCAACTAATGGTGCGACAACGAGCACTGGCACCAATAACTAACTGACAATCGGCTACGGCCTCTTGCAAGCTTGCAAAAATACTGGCCTTGGCTAGCACATCATCGGCTCCTGATGCTCTTGCTGTCGCTTCGGCACTGGGAAATAATTTGGGTGCAACCAAGCATAAATTAGCCATTTTCATATTTTTCATGGCCCTAGCAACCGCACCTATATTACCTGGATGCGATGTTTCGACGAGTACAATCTTGATATGTGATAACAAAACAAATCCCTAGATTGAAAAAACCGGCAATGTTACCAAAAGATTTGTTATTCTATTGTGTTTTCTTCATCTGCTCATTAATAAATCGAATCTGTCTATGCAACCCATGTTAAATACTGCTGTTCGTGCCGCAAGAAGTGCGGGCGATCTGATCTTACGTTCATCCGATAATATCGGTCAGTTGCGCATTGATCAAAAAGGGAAAAATGATTATGCCTCTGAAGTAGACCGTATGGCTGAACGTGAAATTATTAGTATCATCAAGGCCGCTTATCCTGATCATGCCATCCTTGCTGAAGAAAGTGGACAGCATGAGGGTAACGACTTTGTCTGGGTCATTGACCCGTTAGATGGCACCACAAACTTTTTACATGGTTTTCCTCAATATGCGGTATCCATTGCTTTAAAGCATAAAAACAAACTGGAAGTCGGGGTCATTTACGACCCATTACGCGATGAATTATTTACTGCTAAACGAGGCGGAGGCGCGATGCTCAATAATCGACGTCTACGTGTAACAAAACAAAACTCTCTACAGGGCGCATTATTGGGCACAGGCTTCCCCTTTAAATCAAATGTACATCTAGATGCCTATTTAGGCATGTTTAAAGCACTGACAACTGAATGTGCTGGTATTCGCCGTGCAGGTGCTGCTGCGCTGGATTTAGCTTACGTTGCTGCAGGGCGCCTAGATGGCTTTTGGGAAATTGGCATTATGGAATGGGATATGGCAGCAGGTATTTTGTTAATCAAGGAAGCCGGTGGTGTTGTCACTGATTTCTCTTTTAATGATAAATACTTGGAGTCTGGCAATGTGATTGCCGCCAGCCCGAAGATGCATCAGCTTATGTACCAGTTAATTGAACCGCACGTAACAGATAATCTGAAATAGTCGCTCTGTTACTTAGCTAATGTTTCTTGTACCAACAACCACGGTTTAACGACGACCGCCCAAACGACGGCATCCATAGTCAACCAATCAATGGCTTGTTGGTCGGAAACGGGTGCTATTTTTTTTGCGGTTAACCATTGTTCTACCTGATGTTTATTATCGCTTGAGAATTGGTAAGCAACTTCAACTAGGTCAAGTTCAGAAGATACTAAGATAACCAGCCCTGCTGCAAAAAATCGTTGTAACTGTTGCCAAGGTATTTTAGATGTTTCAAGGTTAACTTTTTCTTTAACACTATGATAGCCGTTAATATTATTCATGACATTTGTTGCGTTTTGACTGTTATAAAATGAGACGTTGATATGGTAACAAAAGCCTGTGTATTACGCAGACAGTAGTTACTCTATAATAGTGGATAGCCTAAACCAACCACCACTTATTATTTAGAGGAGATTAATCATGTCAGTGATTTCAATTTTTACCAAACGCGCTAAACTCAACTCATCCATTAAACAGACAAGCCAAGCGCGTAAAAGTGATGGACATACCGCCGATGCGTTATTTAAAGCCGCTTATCAAGGCTTTGCTGAGGTTTTGTTAGACGATCCTTTACGCGCAGATGCTTTATACCATTGGGGTTTTACTTTATTAAATCAAGCAAAATCTAAAACGGGTTCTGAGGCTTCTGCTTTGTATCAGGATGCTATCTCTAAATTTTCTTTTTGTCTGCTTATTAATCCAAGCTATCTCGGAGCGGCTATTAATGGTGGGGTTGCTTATATGGATCTTGCCAGATTAAATAAAGCTCAGCCTAATGATGGGTTATATGAACTGGCTAAAAAGCAGTTTGAAGCCGCTAATGCCATTCAAGCAGGTACAGCTTCTTATAATTTAGCCTGTATTTATGCCTTACATAAAGACCAAAAAGCATGTCAGCAAGCTTTACTTAATGCACAGGAAAAAAACATTTTACCGAGTATTGAAGATATGCTGAATGATCCTGATTTGAATTTTGTCAAGGAAGAATCTTGGTTCAATGAATTCTTAGCATCATTGCAACCAAAAACAGATGAAACTGAAGAATCCGTCGCTGAAGCACCAGCTCCTGCTAACATTGCTGATGACGAAAAAGAAGTCGAGATTAATTAACCGAAAAACATTTTTCTAATAAGGTCTGCAGTTTATCTGCACCCATCTTTCTGGTTAATTCGATGTTACGCTGCGGGATTTTTTCGGGATGCGGATAGGATATAAGCGCTTGTTCGATACTGCTTTCCCGTAGCACATGTAACATTGGGTAAGGTGAGCGGTTGGTAAAATTAGAGGCATCATTTAAAGCCACCCCCTCAAAGCAATAGTCTGGATGAAAACTGGCTAGTTGATATACCCCTCCATAACCTTGATCAAGCAACAGGGTTTCGGCATATTCCAAAAATTCTAGGTAATCTTCAAAATCGGCAAAAGCCGCCGTGTAAATGAGTAATACTGTCTGTATATTGTCATCAGCCTCCAAATAATGGCATTGATCAATCAGACTCAGTAAACAATCTTCAATGTTTTCATTAGCAACAATGATATAAGCAATCGTACCGCTTTCAAATTCTCGTTTTGCAAAAGGACAGAGGTTAAGCTCGATAACGACTGATTTTAACCACGCTTTGGTTACCAATATGGGCAACTGATCTATTGATGATGTGTTCATGGAGTGTTAAGACAGCCTGACCCGAGGGTCAACCAAAGTATAAGAAATATCGGTTAATAATAACCCCAGTACGTACAAGACTGAACCCAAAAAAACCATTGCCCGCACGATGGCGAAATCTTGACTGTTAATGGCATCAATCGTGTAACTTCCTAATCCTGGAATACTAAAAAAAGATTCCATAATCAAGCTCCCCATAAATAACATGGGTAAGACGACTACTACACCGGTCAATATTGGAATCATGGCATTACGAAGCACATGTCGAAACAAGGTAGCCGTTTCTGTTAAACCTTTAGCGCGTGCTGTACGTACATAGTCTTTACCGATTTCTTCCAAAAATAATGTGCGATACCAACGAACGCCGGAACCAATACCAGAAAAAACGCCAATAATTAAAGGCAATACCAGAAATTTGATGGCAGATAGACCATCATCGTAACCAGAAATAGGAACTAGATGAAAGAGTTTACCAAATAAAAATTGCCCTCCGATAATGTAAAACAAGGAGGAAATTGACATTAATATTACGCACAAAATCATGCCAATGTATTCTAGATAACTGCTTCGGAATAATACCATTAACAGCGCTAAACTGATGTTGGTCGCTAATCCTATGACTAATGTTGGCAATGCTAAGGCTAAACTTGGCCACGAGCGTTCTTTGATATCAGCCCCTATATTTCTGCCGCTATCTGATACACCAAAATTAAACAGAAATAAGCCGACTGATTTTTGATAGAAAATAGTTTTGGTTATTTTTCCTTCGGCAGTTTCTTGATTGTTCCACAATAAAGGTAGATCGTAACCATGTTGATGTTGCCAATTTGCTATCGCCTGCTCAGTCACATGTTTTTGTCCTAACTGCATGCGCGCCATATCGCTGGGACTATTGACGACAAAAAAAAGGATGAACGTCAGAATATTAACGCCTATCAGCAGGGGAATCGCATACAAAATACGGCGGATAATATAATGAATCATGGTATGACTACCTCTGGCTAAATCATTTCCTCAGTTAATAGAGTCAACACATCGACCTGCTAAGTTGTTAATCAGGGGAATGAGGGATCAATAAATCTTTTAAGGTCTGTGTATTATAAGTCCGATAAAGCTGCCTTAGTAAAATTCAGATTTTCTAAAATAGCTAACGTAGGCGCTGATTGATTCATGGTATAAAAATGTAGACCGGGCGCACCATTATCCAATAGTTTTTGACATAATTTACTGACCACATCTCGACCAAACTCCTGAATTGCAACACGATCATCCCCAAAGTTTTCTAGCCGTTTTCTTAACCATCTTGGTATATCTGCGCCACACATTTCGGAAAAACGATATAGCTGCGTATATTGGGTAATGGGCATAATACCCGGAATGATCGGAATATCGAGATGATGTTTTTCGCATAAATCGACAAAATAAAAATACGCCTCGGCATTGTAAAAATACTGAGTGATGGCTGCGTTAGCACCAGCCAGAACTTTTTGTTTAAAATTATTAAAATCTTGGCTGGCACTGGTTGCTTGAGGATGGACTTCCGGATAAGCCGCCACATGAATCTGAAAATGATCGCCTGTTTCTGCTCTAATAAATTCAACCAGCTCATTAGCGTATCTGAATTCACCAGCGGACATCATACCTGAAGGCAAATCTCCTCTTAAAGCAACTATTTTTGTGATGCCTTTATTTTGATATTCATCAAGAATAGTACGTATGTTTGCTTTAGTTGATGCGACACACGATAAATGAGGTGCAGCCGCTATTCCTTTAGCCTGAATGGCAACAACGGTATCAAATGTTTTATCACGCGTGGATCCACCAGCACCGAAGGTGACTGAAAAAAAATCCGGATTTAAAGTGGATAGTTTAGTTTGAACGGCATCTAAACTAATGGCGCCTTCTTCTGTTTTTGGGGGATAAAATTCAAAACTAAAGAGTTGGGGATATTTTTTTTGTGATTGCATGGTCAGCATTTGTGTCGCACAGGGTAAGTTAGCTAGTCGACTGTAATAAGCCGGAGAGGGTCTTTATTGCGAAAGACAAGCCCCTCTCCGGCTATTAATGCGGTGATTAATACCGATAATGATCTGCTTTGTAAGGTCCATCAACCGGTACATTCAGGTAGTTTGCTTGTTCTGGTGTCAGAACTGTTAGTTGCACACCCAGCTGTTGCAAATGTGATCGGGCAACTTTTTCATCCAGTTTTTTAGGCAGAATATAGACATTATTCTCATATTTGTCAGCATGTTGCCATAATTCAATTTGCGCCAGAACCTGATTACAAAATGAATTAGACATAACAAAACTAGGATGTCCGGTGGCACAACCCAAATTGACCAACCGCCCTTCGGCAAGAATAATCAGTCGTTTACCATCGGGGAAGATGACATGGTCAACCTGTGGCTTAATATTTTCCCAAGGATATTGACGTAATGAAGCAATGTCAATTTCAGCATCAAAATGGCCAATATTACAAACGATAGCCTGATTTTTCATCACTTGCATGTGCTCATGACGAATTACGTTGAAGTTTCCGGTTGCCGTTACAAAAATATTGGCAAGTGGTGCCACTTCTTCCATGGTAACGACGCGATAGCCTTCCATAGCGGCTTGCAGAGCACAGATTGGGTCAATTTCGGTAATCCAGACGGTAGCACCTAAGCCTCTCAAGGACTGGGCGCAACCTTTACCAACATCGCCATAACCACAAACAACAGCAATTTTACCCGCTACCATAACATCGGTAGCGCGTTTAATGCCATCAACTAAGGATTCTCGACAACCATATAAGTTATCAAACTTTGATTTGGTAACGGAATCGTTAACGTTAAAAGCAGGAACCTTTAAGGTGCCTTTGCTCACCCGTTCGTATAATCGCAAAACACCTGTTGTGGTCTCTTCCGATAAGCCCTTAACATCAGCCATTAATTCAGGAAATTTATCATGCATCATATTGGTTAGATCGCCACCATCATCTAGAATCATGTTGGGACGCCAGCCATTAGGACCAATAATTGTTTGCTCAATACACCATTCCGCTTCTGCCTCAGTCTCACCCTTCCATGCAAATACCGGAATACCAACAGCCGCAATGGCTGCTGCAGCATGGTCTTGAGTTGAAAAAATATTACAAGATGACCAACGAACCTCTGCACCTAGCGCAGTTAAAGTTTCTATCAAAACTGCGGTTTGAATAGTCATGTGCAGACAACCTGCAATACGCGCCTCTTTTAAAGGTTGTGCGGCTGCAAATTCGCTACGTAAAGCCATTAATCCCGGCATTTCTGTCTCGGCGATATTAATTTCTTTACGTCCCCATTCCGCCAACGACATATCGGCAACTTTATAATCGTTTTGATTCATGATTATTCTCGGGTTAGATCGTTTGTTTTAACATTAATTAAAGATAGTAAACTTGTAGCTACTGCTTAAAGACCCACTGCATCTCTTAATGCTTCAACTTTATCTGTTCTTTCCCATGTAAAGGTTTCTTCAGTGCGACCAAAATGACCATAAGCAGCCGTTGGCTGATAAATTGGGCGTAATAAATCCAACTGTTTGATTAAACCCTTAGGTCTTAAATCAAAATGCTGACGAATAATTTCTACTAATAAATCTTCACTAAATGCGCTAGTTCCAAAGGTTTCGACACTAATAGATGTCGGTTCAGCAACACCGATTGCATAAGAAACTTGAATTTCACAACGCTCTGCCAAACCTGCAGCAACAATATTTTTTGCCACATATCTCGCCATATAAGCCGCTGAACGATCAACTTTCGAGGGGTCTTTGCCAGAAAAAGCACCACCACCGTGTCTTGCCATACCGCCGTATGTGTCAACAATAATTTTTCTGCCGGTTACGCCACAATCACCAACAGGACCTCCAATGACAAAGTTACCGGTTGGGTTAATGAAATATTTGGTGTCTTTATGCAGCCATTCTTTAGGTAAAACATGCAAAATGATGTCATCCATCACTGCTTCATGCAATGCTTTGGTACTAATATCTGGGGAATGCTGCGTCGACAAAACCACTGCATCAATGGCTATCGGTTTATTGTTTTCATAGCGAAAGGTAATCTGGCTTTTGGCATCAGGACGCAACCAAGGCAAGGTTTTGTTTTTTCTGACTTCTGATTGACGTTTAACCAAAAGATGAGAATAAGTAATGGGGGCCGGCATCAATACATCAGTTTCGTTACTGGCATAACCAAACATTAAGCCCTGATCACCTGCTCCTTGCTCGCGATCTTCCGCTTCATCGACGCCCATTGCTATATCAGCTGACTGTTTACCAATCGCGTTTAAAACAGCGCAACTTTGACCATCAAATCCAATGTCACCATTGTCATAACCAATTTCGCAAACCACTTTACGCACTAAAGCTTCCACGTCTACCCAAGCATCGGTCGTAATCTCACCAGCTAGCACTACCATGCCTGTTTTTACCATGGTCTCACAGGCTACTCGTGATTTAGGATCTTGCGCCAAAATCGCATCCAGTACTGCATCAGAAATTTGGTCAGCTATTTTATCAGGATGTCCTTCTGAAACAGACTCTGATGTGAAAATGAAATTTTTGCTCATACTAACGACCTCGTTAAATCCAAAATCCAGATAGACAAAAGGCTGCATAGGCAGCCTTAAATGATATGGTGGGCCATGTAGGACTTGAACCTACGACCTGCCGATTATGAGTCGGACGCTCTAACCAACTGAGCTAATGGCCCTTAATTATTTATTTTTACTCACCATCCAAAAAACATCTTAATTGCTCTGAACGGGATGGATGTCTTAGTTTTCTTAATGCTTTCGCTTCAATTTGACGGATGCGCTCTCTAGTAACATCAAACTGCTTACCCACTTCTTCCAGTGTGTGATCGGTATTCATATTAATACCAAAACGCATACGCAATACTTTCGCTTCTCTAGCGGTCAATCCTGCCAACACATGTTGTGTTGACTCTCTTAAGCCTGCTATGGTGGCGGCTTCTACAGGTGATAATACTTTACCATCCTCTATGAAATCTCCCAAATGAGAATCTTCATCATCACCAATCGGTGTTTCCATAGAAATAGGCTCTTTAGCTATTTTTAATACTTTTCGAACCTTGTCTTCTGGCATTTCCATTCTTTCTGCCAGTTCCTCTGGAGTAGCTTCACGCCCCTGCTCTTGCAAAATCTGACGGGAAATACGATTCAATTTGTTGATCGTTTCAATCATATGGACCGGAATACGAATGGTTCTCGCCTGATCTGCTATTGAACGAGTAATCGCTTGGCGTATCCACCACGTTGCATAAGTAGAAAATTTGTAGCCTCGACGGTATTCAAATTTATCGACCGCTTTCATTAACCCGATATTACCTTCTTGAATAAGATCAAGGAACTGTAAACCACGGTTAGTATATTTTTTAGCAATTGAGATAACTAATCTCAAATTGGCTTCTATCATTTCTTTTTTTGCTCGACGCGCTTTAGCTTCGCCAATCGACATGCGTCTATTTATATCTTTCAATCCGCTGATAGTTAAACCATATTGAGCTTCAATGTCCGCTAAAACTTTTTGAGCTTTCTTTAAATCCTTTTCATGCGGAAGCAAACTCTCTGAATAGCTATGACTAGCGTCAATAAATTGTTTTAACCAATCAGGATTGGACTCATTACCAACAAAAGAGTCAATAAATTCTTTACGTGGCATCTTTGCATATTTAACAAAGGTTTCCAGTATAAATTTTTCCTGTTCACGAACGACTGCAACACCGTTAGGAATAATACCGGTTAATTTTTTCAAATACTGCGGCGCCCACTTAAATTCCATAAACAAATCTGCTAGCTTTTCAAAAGCTCGCTCGGTCTGTTCACTGACATATCCATGTTCTTTAATAGCATCCGATGCTATTTTTAACTGATTTCTGAGATTTTCTACTTTCTCTTCAACTTCTTCTAAGTTAATTCCTTTTAACTCGTCATCGGCTGCTTCTTCTACCGGAATATCACCAGCTACCTGAGGCGAAACAAAATCTTCGGGTTCACTTAAATCGGCAAAACCGGAAATCAGATCGGTTAAACGAACGCCGCCTTCTTCTCCAGAAATATTATCAAATGATTGTAAAAAATCTTCTACGACAACACAGGAACGTGAAATTGCTTTAACAAGCTGTTGCTGTCCTTCTTCTATACGCTTAGCGATTTTTAACTCATCTGTACGTGTCAGCAATTCAACTGATCCCATTTCGCGCATATACATACGAACTGGATCGGTTGTTCTGCCAAATTCACTGTCTACCGATGCTAATGCAGCAACTTCTTCCGCATCTTCATCATCTGTTGTAACAGCGGCAGAATCGGTTATTAGAGAATCTTCATCGGGAGCCACTTCATGAACTTGAATGCCCATGTCGTTAATCATACCGATAAAATCTTCAATTTGTTCAGGATCAACAATGTCACTCGGTAAATGATCATTAACCTCTGCATAGGTCAAGTAACCCTGAACTTTACCTTTGGCGATCAGTTGCTTAAGCTGGTATTGCTGTTGTTCTTGATTCATCATGTTCTCACTGAAGATGTTTCAGCACCACTTCGCTGAACAAAAAATTATACTATAAGTTTTTATCAATTTAAATTAAAGTTTTTCGATTTAAGCATAGATAACTGTTGAAACAATTCTTGCTCGGTAGCCTCTAACTGACCCGCAGAAAACTTACTCAACAAGCGATCAAATTTGAGCCGCCTGTCATAAACCACTAATTGCTGAAGCGCTCCATTAAATTCAGCCTCTAATCCTTCTTGCAATTCAAAAACCAACGAAGCTAACTGCCTGATAATCGGCTCATCTGGAGTATTACGGAAATATTCTAATATTACCGCTGTGGTCGTTGGCTTTTTTTCTAGTATTACTTGCAGTATTTCTTTGAATTTATCGGCTCCTTTAAATTCAAAATCTAACCAAATACTATCCTGATTTTCAAGCTGCTCGATTAACATGGGGTTTTGTATTAATAATGCAAGGGCATAACGCTGCAAAGGTGGACGCGAATTTTTAGATAGCGGTGGTGTTAATCGTGATTTATATTTAGATTTAGATACAAGCTCCCCTCCTACCTTGAGAGGAGCATTAGTTAGCTCACTAAGCTTTGCCAACATGAGATCTTTAAAAATACCCTCAGGCAATTTTTCTAAATAGGGTTTAGCTCGATTAGCAAGAGAAGCTCGCCCCTCTACCTCAGAAAGCTTCACTTGAGCGGTCAACAGGGTATTAAAAAAATAATCAGATAACGCTTGCGCATCGTCGACACGTTGCGAAAAAGCTTGCAATCCTTCACTACGCACCAATGAATCAGGATCATGACCGGTCGGCAATACCATAATCCGCACTTGACGACCTTCTTTTAAACAAGGAAAAATAGCCTCCATTGCTCGCCATGCAGCTTCATTACCTGCCCTATCACCATCAAAACACAAAACCAGTTCTGCCGTAAAACGAAATAACAAATGACCATGAGCCTGAGAAACAGAAGTGCCTAGCGCTGCGACAACCGTATCAAAACCTGACTGCACCAAGGCGATAACATCCATATAACCTTCCACCAATAAAATCCGTTGAGGTCTGGTGTTTTTTTGCAGTAATTCATATAAGCCATAAACCTCTTGACCTTTGTGAAACAATGCAGTTTCTGGAGAATTGAGATATTTAGGTAAACTATCATCTAATACACGACCACCAAATCCAATGACACGACCACGCTTGTCACGAATAGGGAACATAATCCGATCACGAAAGCGATCGTATACCTGACCCTCTTCCTTACTAATCAACATCCCTGCTTCCAGCAATGCCGAACGATTAAAACAATTAGCCACTCCCTGCCAGTCAGCGAGCGCATAACCCAACTTAAATTCCGTGACAATTTGGCGACTGATTCCACGCTTTTTTAAGTAAGCAACCGCTTTTTTACCCGACACACCTATCAATAATTGCTCTGCATAATAATCAGCCACTTGAGCCATTAAATCATATAAACGATTAGTCTCTAACTTTCCTGTAACTGATAACTCAGTTGTATCTTTAGGCAGAGACACGCCCGCATAAGTTGCTAAATCCTCGATGGCCTCAACAAAATTGAGATGATTGAACGCCATTAGAAAACCAATAGCATTACCACTGACGCCACAACCGAAACAGTGATAGAACTGCTTATTGCGATTGACAGAAAAACTAGGCGTTTTTTCGGTATGAAAAGGGCAACGGGCAACATAATTTGCACCCGTTTTCTTTAGAGGAACCTGCGCATCAATTAAGTCGACGATATCGACTCGTGCTAGCAGATCATTGATAAATTCGTCAGGAATTCTACCACCCAGAACCCTATCACCGGACATGATGACACCCGACGAAAAACGACAATTAAGCTAGAGCCACTTTAATTTTTTGGCTAACAATGGACATATCTGCCCGTCCTTGCATTTTGGGTTTTAATAACCCCATTACTTTGCCCATATCTTTAACTGATTCAGCCCCTGATTCAGCCACCGCATCACCAATCATGACGTCAATTTCTTCATCAGAAAGTGGTTGCGGCAAAAATCCTTGTATAACGATTACCTCTGCTTCTTCTATTGCAACCAAATCAGCACGACCGGCATCAGCAAATTGCTTAATAGATTCTCGACGCTGTTTTAACATTTTATCGAGTACTTGCAAAGTACGCTCATCATCCAAGACAATACGTTCATCCACCTCTACCTGCTTAATAGCGGACAAGATAAGGCGGATAACCCCGAGGGAGGACTTGTCACCGCTTTTCATCGCCACTTTCATGGCTTCTTTAATGCGATCGGTTAACAGCTCAGTCATAAGAATTAAAGAGCTGGACGACCACGACGCAGATTTTTCAACGCATAACGCTCACGCGCTAATTTTTTTAAATGTCGCTTAACAGCCGCAGCACCCTTACGTTTACGCTCAGTCGTTGGTTTTTCATAAAATTCACGACGGCGTACTTCTGCTAATACACCCGCTTTTTCACAAGCACGTTTAAAGCGACGGATAGCAATATCAAAAGGTTCGTTCTCTTTAATTTTTACTGACGGCATTATTAATGATCCAATTATGTTAGTATGGGTGGTGGATAAAATTATCCAATGGTTTAAAAAACCTCGAATTATAACGCTAATTTACTTTTTTTCACAAACCCAATGTATGTTTTAGGTATAGAAACTTCATGTGATGAAACAGGTGTCGCCATTTATCATGCCGAACAGGGCTTAATTCACCATGTTTTATATAGTCAAATCGCTCTACACAGCGAATATGGTGGCGTGGTTCCTGAACTAGCATCACGTGATCATATTCGTAAATTAGTACCGCTCATTAAGCAGTGTTTAAGCGAAAGCGGCTTAAACGCCCGACATATTAATGGCATTGCCTATACGGCTGGACCGGGCTTAATGGGTGCCTTATTGGTCGGCGCATCTACCGCACGTAGCTTAGCTTGGACATGGCAAATTCCCGCTATTGGCGTGCATCACATGGAAGGCCATTTGTTGGCTCCAATGTTAGAACCCAACCCTCCCCGCTTTCCTTTTGTCGCATTATTGATTTCCGGTGGACATACTTTACTGGTCAGGGTTGATGGCATTGGTCGCTATCAATTACTGGGCGAATCATTGGATGATGCTGTTGGCGAAGCGTTTGATAAAACAGCAAAGCTACTGGGACTTGGCTATCCGGGCGGTCCTAAATTGGCACAATTAGCAACATTAGGAAAGGTGATGTATCCATTTCCTCGACCAATGACAGATCGACCTGGATTAGACTTTAGTTTCAGTGGATTAAAGACTTTTGCTCTCAATACCTATAACGCATCTTCAAAAACTGAACAGGATAAAGCTGACATAGCTCTTTCCTTTCAACAAGCGATAGCTGACACGCTGAGTATAAAATGTAAACGCGCCTTACAACAAACCGGACTAAAAACCCTAGTGATTGCGGGTGGCGTGAGTGCTAATCAACACATCCGTAGCACACTAACCGCACTCACAGATCGAGAAAATGCGCGCATCCATTTTCCTAAACTAGCGTTTTGCACCGATAACGGCGCCATGATTGCCTATACCGGTTGCCAGCGACTACTCGCTGGACAATTCCAATCCTTAGAAATTTTTGCTAAGCCACGCTGGTCTATGACTGAGTTAATGCCCACGAATGCTCAATAAAACCAAGCTATTTCTAAACAGACATTGGCTAATCAAAAAAATCTAAATAAGCCAATGAGATATTCTGAAAGTAATTTACAGCAGCTTCCCTCTGCCATTCATCCAATATATATTCCAAGCCGTAAAAACTATTCTCACCGAAAGCATGACTCATTGAATCAACAATATTATTGCGCTCTACATCGGCATACTGATTTGGCATATGATCTCTCCTGTAACATCCAAAACATTCTTCTGAATTGGCTAAATTTATATCAACCTCTTCACTGGGCTTAACTATATCCGTTACTAGCTGAACAGAAGCTGAAAATGAGCGCATTATCGTCTTTTTTGACCCAATACTTACCAAAGCGCATTAACGGAAAATAAGGCGCATCAGTCGGTCTAAACTTAAAAGCAATATCACTTACCAGTCTTAACTTTTCAGCGTCATTTAAAACCTTGCGAGCCTTATCTGATAAGCGATCATACTTACCCTTAATGCGCTGATAAGTCGTATTGTCCACATTATCACCTTGCGGTAGAAGCAAGGTATTTTTCATCCTTTCCCTTGAAAGCCTTTAACATTTCACCTACACTTACAAAAGAACCCGATGCAGGACGATGTATGCTGTCTGTTTTATCAGATGTGGACTCGTAGATACCATTGGGTTTTTACATTTCTAACGCTTGATGATCATAAAGCTTATATTTTCCATCCCAAGAATTTTTAACAGTCAACTTAACCGCAAAAAACCGATCACCTAACTTTAATGGTGCAACAAAAGTAATCACCTGCTTAAAGTTATCATTAACCGGATGATGAGGATTAACGGCTATTTTTACTGCATTTTCAATTAATTCTCTTAACGTGGATCAATCCCCGTAGCCGTCATTTCGTGCATTAAATCCGACAACCGCATTTGCTCCTTACGGTTCTCAAACTCAGCCGTCTTATTCAAATACTTATTACCGGCTACCAGATTTTCCCAGCGTTTAGCGATTTCATCCGCCCGATTATGCCAAGTCGATTCTTCCACATCATAACCATTCCGAGCCGCATCAAAGCGTTTAAGAATAGGTAAAACATTCGCACCAATCTCAGTTAATTGTCGTTGTGTTAATGCACTCAACCCCAGCTTACGCAAATTAATACGCCCTTTATCCGCTTTAATTTCACCTGCATTTAACAACCGATCAAATACCTGCTTAGGTGTAGAAGGCTGAATATCAGCAATATCATCAAAAGTATCTTGAGGCGAGGCAATGCTAAAGCGAATATCATTATTATCAGGACTAAAAGCTCCGGTATTGCCGGTAGCGGATTTGATTTGATTAGAATTGAATAACGCTATATGCCCATAATAATCAATAACCCCATCATGACCGGTTTCAATCGCTTTTTTCTTAAGATTAATTGATTCATCTTTTGTTAAAAAATCAGTCGCCCTTTCAGACTCTAAAGGGTTTCTAACATTTAAAAAGACTGGAATCATAGCCGGATTATTTTCTGTTCCATCCCTATTAAACCAAGGACCCGCCATACCTGAAGCATATTGTTTATTTTTCGCAAAATACATACCTAATATAGCTGAATCAAATGTTCCCCCCGTTCCGCTTTTTGTAGGATCAAAAACTGAAAAATGGGCATTAGGCGTCCCATGATACATAACCAAAGGCTCTCCGTTTTCATCGACTACCTTAGACGCATTATTATTGCGTTCTCCAGTCAATTGACTTAATATTATCCTACCACTCGGTAATTCAGGTGGCGACGCTCCTTGCTTTGCATCGAGTAGCCCACGGGTTGATCCAACTGGGTCACCGAGTGCAATATCTTGAATCTGATGGTAATAATAACCACGTCCACGCGCATCATCTTTTACCCTATCAACTAAAATCTTAACCGAATAAACCTTACCATCTATAGCAACTGGTGCGTAAAAAGCCTCATAACCTAATATATTAGGCTTAGTATCAAGCTTAGTATTCTCTTTATATCCAGCATAAGCCGACTGCTCTAACAATGTCGGAAGAATGGCATATAAACGTCGCGCCAATGGTTTACGATTTTTTAGCGAACTTAAAAGACCTACGCGATAAATACTTATTTCATCACCCGTCTGCCGATTAGTCACACTTAAATTACGATACTTATCCAGCAAATAACGTCCTAATGTTTTAATATCTCCATTAATCGGCATATTAGGATCATCAACCAAAGGTATGACAGTCATTTCCCTATCAGGGTTATACATCCAATCCCCAAACCAGTTCTTAAACTCCGGTGTCCTAACCTGCTCATACTGCATAGCATTCAAATTAGACGGCTTGCCGTTGGGTGCAAGCAAAGGCTTAGAGCTTTGAGAAGCCATCACCCCCTGATTACCCTGTTGATCAAAAGCCAAACTATCCGGCGCACTCCTAAGCGCACTATGCGCCATATAAATCAAATCATCCGCCGTTAACTCATTCGCCCATTTCATCAACTTCAAGCGTTCAGTGCCTTTTAAAAACTTATCAAGGCTTCTAATCTTCGCTCTAAACCAAGCTAATAGTTTTTTAACAAGCGGTAAATCGGGATGATGCTCTACCAGATAGCCTAAAGCCTCCTCATTAACAACATCAGACTGAGTATCTTTCGGTACACTTGCAAAAGCCGCTTTAACCCTCGCATCAATCGCCTTTAACCGTCTTAATTGATCTAATATTCCCTTAAACTCAATATCATCCTTGCCTAAATGCAACGCATGGACACCAATTTCATGCAACATTAAACCTTTTAAATCCGTATCCTTGCTGATGTTATCGGCTACCAGATAAGTTGTGTCATCGGATGGATTGTAAAAGCCTTGTGCAGACTGTCCGGCATCTCCAGCAATATTGACAGCATCGGTTTTACTAACAATCTTAAACTTCCCAGTAGCCAATAAACGATTAGTCCAGCCTTCGCCGTACTCCTTATCCATTCGGTCACGAAGCGAATTAAACAGACTGCTTTCTGTGTGTGGGTTTTTAGCAGCGTTAGTTGATTGACTAAAAGAACCTTGCTCACGCTGCTTACGATACTTGACAAGATCACGATCAAAGTATACCTTTTGCTTAGAGCCTCGAAATTCATCAGCGCTACTGGGCAATTGGAGTCCAGAGCTTCTGTTGAAAGCGAGGCTTTTTCTTGTGTTCAGATAGACCAAATGACCCTCCCTAATCATTCTAGCAATCGGCAATTTGCCACTATCCTTTTCATAAGCCGTTAACACCACGTGCAATAACTTACCTCTATTACCTTGACCGCCTACCTTCGGACTTACACCAATAACAACGGGGTTGCCATTTTTCAATTCAGGCGCAATAAAAGTCATGTGACCATCATCACGTTTAAAAACAGCTATCGGATTCTGCAGCCACTCCGGCAAATTCTTCCAATCATCAGCCGTCAACCCATGATTAAACATCCCATCAATAACAGCATGTTTTTCAGCTAATACCAACTCATAATCGCCATACCCCAGCAAATCAAGCACATCACTATTATCTAGAACCCTAACCCCATTAACATTATCTGGCTTAACCGCCGCTGGCTGCTCGCTTGCTTTCTCGCCGTCTTGAGTTATACTTCCATTTGAGGAAGAAGCCTGCTTGCCGACCGTTTCGGACGTTTCAGCGGAGGACTCATGTTGAGGTGCATCATGCGCGGCAAGAGGTTTTTTCCACATCGCTACCAAAGGAAGATTGTCAGCCGACAAATCATCTATTTCCTTATCTAGCTGGTCGTGCAAGTCATTAATATCAGTTGCTTTTTCACTTGATGCCGCTATACTTTTATTGTCGTTAACGACAGGTTGCGTGCTGAGCGTTTCGGACGTTTGCGGGACGGCTTCTTTTGAAGTTTCACTTTGCCCAGCACGGACTTTATACATCGTTACCGCACTTAATCTTTTACGACCAGTGCGCACATCTTCAACCACTACCGTGTGACCATTAACGCGCTTTTTATAAACAATCTTATCCAGTCCTTTTTTAGTTTTTCCGCCGTATTCAACAGAGTCAGCCTTTCCTGCATCAGTGATTTCATGAATATTTTTAATATCATCCAGTGTCACCGATAAACCAGCATCTTTTTCATCTCCATGACGCTCTAAAATATGCCTAACCGCACCCTCGTCGATACCATGTAAAAACCCATGCGCATCAACATTAGTCTTTTCTTTCAAGGTATTTGCTTCACTATCGCCAACAGCTCTATAAATATGGTACGCATCATTACCTCGTGTCTTATCGCCAGACAATTCTAATAACCTGTCCAATGCAACATTACCTTTTTCATTATTCGCTGATGATTTTTGGCTTCCTTTATTAACAGTCGATTGATTTAACTTTTGTTGTTCTACTTTATTAGCCGAATCGGTTATATTTTCCGTCATTGCAGGACTTGCAGGCTTAATCGAATCAGCTTGATTTAATTCAGCATCAGTACCACCCGCCGCTGCGGTATCCGCGACCTGCCCATCCTGCTTATCAACAACTTCATTTGGCTTATTAACCTCATGCAAATTATATTGCTGCTCTGCTGTAAAATTACTCCACGCAACAGGATTTATCCCAGCCTCTTTTAATGTCGCTGCTTTTGCTTCCAGCAAACATCCACTTTCCTCATTTCTTAAAACCTCGCAGATGGAAGCTGTTGTTGCCGATACTGGTTAATACATCATAAAATGACACGATTTTATTTATTGGAGCATTGAGCATGTCAGATGAAATTTGGTTTAAAACCGGCGAAGCAACAGTATTTTCGAGTGAAGGTCAGGGAACGGATGCTATGCCAGAGATTTTAATTGGTCATGTGAAAGGTCCAGCCGGTCACGCATTTGCCAATTTAATGGGGCAAACAGCAGGTCATACTCGCATGTTTGCTATCCGGGCTTGTAATCAACAAGTGCGTCCCGCCACTCTAATGGTTCCTAAAGTAACCATTAAATCGTCTGCTTATGTAGAGTTATTAGGTGGACCGGTACAATCTGCGATTGCCGATGCGGTGTTGGATTGCGTTATCGAAGGCATTATTCCGGAAGACCAAGCAAATGATTTATGTATTATCGCTATGATTTGGATTGCCCCTGAATGTGCAAGCAATCCTGAATTGGATCGCAAAGATTTGTACAGAACTAATTATGAAGCCATGAAATTAGCCATTACTCGGGCATTAAGTAATTCGCCCAGCATTGATGAACTGATTGCTAATCGGCATAAAATTTTCCACGAAATGTATGACCCAGAGACTGGCGAATCTCAGTGGTAGTTGATTCTTTTCTGGATATCTCTGTCAGTCAGCAAGTACTGGCAGTAATAGAGAAAGGAGAAGTTATACGCTGTTATCCGGTTTCAACGGCTAAGAATGGCGTGGGAGAGCAAAAGGGCAGCGAATGTACACCTCGAGGGTGGCATAGAATTCGGGCAAAAATTGGTAGTGGACTGCCATTATGCACAGTTTTTGTTGGTCGACGCCCAACGGGGGAAGTCTTTAGCTCAGAATTGAGTCGACAATATCCTGAACGCGACTGGATATTAACCCGTATTTTATGGTTAACTGGTCTGGAATCCGGTAAAAACCGTTATGGCAATGTTGATAGTGGTTGGCGTTATATCTATATTCATGGCTGTCCAGACCATTTAATGACCGGCAAACCTGAATCGCATGGCTGTATTCGCATGCTTAATACTGATATTGTTGATTTGTTTGACCATGTAACAACCTGTAGTAAAGTTTATATTCATCAATAGTCGCATCTACGATGATTATTACTGTTCACTGGATAGGATTTGAATGCCCAGAATTGTGTTAGGGATTGAATATGACGGTCGAGATTTTTCTGGTTGGCAATGGCAGACCAACCGGCGTACCGTGCAAACTGTCTTAGAACAGGCATTATCAAAAGTAGCCAACCATCCAGTGACAGTCATGTGTGCTGGCAGAACGGACTCTGGGGTACATGCTTTAGAGCAAGTAGTACACTTTGATACGGAAGCAAAACGAGATATTAATGCTTGGTTACTGGGTGGCAATAGTTTTTTGCCTCATGATGTTAAAATTATCTGGGCTAAACCCGCTCTAGATGACTTTCACGCCCGTTATAGCGCCATTGCGCGTTTCTATCGCTATATTATTCTCAATAGACCGATACAATCCGCATTATCATACCGACAAGTGACTTGGCATTATGAGCATCTTGATGCTGATAAAATGCACCAAGCAGCGCAGTTTTTAATCGGCAATCATGATTTTTCGTCCTTTAGAGCCCAAAGTTGTCAATCGAAAAGCCCCTTCCGAGTGATGCACTTTATTGACGTATACCGTCAAGAAAATCAAGTCATTATGGATATTTCGGCTAATGCTTTTTTGCATCACATGGTTAGAAACATCGCTGGAGTCTTAATGGTCATTGGTGCTGGCAAACAACCGGTAGATTGGTGTTTAGAGTTACTCTCAGTCAAAGACCGTAAATTAGCGGCGATTACTGCCCCTCCAGACGGTCTTTATTTAGGCGGTGTTTTTTATCCTCAACGCTATGGAATAGAAAAACATTGTGTGTTTAATAAATTGCCTGACGACGCCAAACGCTTTGATTAGCTCTTCTGGTCAATAATGGCAACTTACTTTTGCTAATAGCATGATATTGAGTATATTACTTTTTCAAAATAATTAAATGGTATGACTATGATTAATAATTTTTTATCTTTGCAAATTCATGGCGGTACCGATCATGGCAGTAGTTTGGTTGACAGTGTCGCTGGTTTATTAACTTTTTTTGATGGTATTTCAACCTTAGGAATAGGAGAAATCTTCGCGTTGTTGTTACCAGGCATAGCGGCAATGAATAATATTCACCCTCTACTTGTTCATTTTCCAATCGCTTTGTTATCGACATTTTTTGTTTTAGATATTGTTGGCACGCTAGCTCAAAAGCCGCAATGGCGGCAGATTGCCAGCTGGCTGCTTTTTTTCGGTGCGTTTTCTGCTATTTTTACTGTGCTCGCCGGTTTTATTGCCGCCGATTCGACCCCTCATACTGAAGTGGTACATCCTATTATGGAACTTCATGAGCATTTAGGCTTATCGGTATTAGGATTGTCTTTACTGCTTGCCATCTGGCGTATGAAGTTAGCCGTCGTGATGAAAGGCGGGCTTAATCATTTATTTCTGTTGTTAGCAACTCTGATGTGTGGACTCATGGTTTTGGGGGCAGACTTGGGTGGTTTGATGGTTTATCAATACGGTGTAGCTGTTAAAGCTGTTCCGCTGAGTCCAGATGCTTATCATCATGAACATGAAGAAGACTAAAATCAATGGGACGGTCAGTCAAAAATAAACTGACCGTCCCCAGCAAATTAAAGTCTGATGATAATTGCTTAACCATCATCAAAACCTCTTTTTGTTTTTTTACTCAATCTGTACTTGATCGCCTCGCTTTATGATGCCTGTGGTGATGACACGGGCATAAACACCAATGCTAGGTAATGATTTTCCTGCAAACGGAACATGAACGTTATTTTGGGCAATCGCTTTTTTGAAAATGGCGGGGTCTTTTGGTAAATCGCCTTGAGCTAAAGTTGGCATAACGCAACGTGGACAAGGATCGGTGATTAGCAAGCGCACACTGTCGCCTATTTTTAGCGTTTTACCTACCCACTCATTTTCTACAAAACCCGATTGACCTTCAGTATTGACAATAATGTTCGCCCGAAAACGACGAGCTTCACACCGCCCTTCTGGATAAAGCGCATTTAATGCTTCCAACGAGCTGGTTGTTAACAAATGTAAGGTTGCATAATCAAAAAATGTACCTGCTGGCGCATCAGCGGCAACCGCTTCGCTGCTAACTTCAGCAGCCTGACCTTCAAACTCTGGCCAGTATTGTTCAAGTGTTGATTGCTCCGCCGCGTTATTTTTTAATGTCACTGAACGTGATAACGCCTGTGATAATACGGCGTTAATTTGTTGATCATCACTGCGGACTATTTGTCCATCAGGCAAGTTAATCAAAACCGCAGGTAGACTATCTGGCTGCAGTGAAGCACTGTAAGCAGCGCGACAAGCAAACAAGTCTGGCCATTTTTTCGGGTTTTTGGCACTTACGACATGTTGGGTTTCATTATCCAGCAATGCAAACGCACGGTCTCCCAAAACACCGTTACTATTAATGACACTTGCATTCAGCTCCTCTCCCATCATTGATTTAACAGGATATCGCCAAAGAGTAGCAATGGTAGCCAATTGAGCAGACATAAATTATCTCCGTTTTTATTATTATTTAATGACGTCAGCCAGCAACTCCGTTAGTCTGTGCAAACTGACAGCATTATTTTAGTGCATGATCGTTAATTTCACTAAAATGCTTTCTGTTCCCAAAAACTTATTCCAGCATCAAGGTAATGAATTGATATTGCTTCTTCAAGCTGATAATACCTTTTATAATAGCTTTTCTATTGAAAATAGCTTAATCCAATACCCAAAGGTTATTAATTTTTTTAATAGCCTTCGCAGATTGTCTGCTCGTTTTTTTGCATGGATATCATGCTAAATATAAGATAAATAAGATAGGCTTGATTAATCCATCAGACTAATTTGTAATGTTTTGGTTATCTTTTCTACATTATAAATTTAATCTAGACTTTTTTAATAATATACCTCTTTCAACCCAATAACAGGGTATTACCCGACACCATGACCCCATTTAAAACGATTACTTTAAAAAACCTTCAGGATAATGGTTATCAACATTTGCTCTGCGGTGGACTTAAAGGTATAGAAAAAGAAAGTCTGCGCATTAATTCTTCAGGACTTATTGCTCAGTCTGATCACCCTTACAATTTGGGTTCAGCTCTGACGCATCCTTATATTACAACCGATTATTCGGAAGCGTTGATTGAGTTTATTACACCACCTTTTGCTAACATATCAGAAACTCTTGATTTTTTGCAATCCATTCATCGATTTGTTTATCAGCATCTAGACAAGGAAATTTTATTAGGTGCCAGTATGCCTTGCGGTATCAAAAATGATATGGATATTCGTATTGCTGAATACGGTCATTCTAATGTCGGTCGTATGAAGCATATTTACCGCCATGGGTTATGGCATCGGTATGGAAGAACCATGCAAGCGATTGCAGGTATTCATTTTAATTACTCTGTGCCTGAAAGCTTATGGCCAAAACTACACCAATTAAGCAATAGTTCATTACCTATGGATGAATTTATTGCAATAAATTATTTTAATTTAATTAGAAACTTTCAGCGTATTGGTTGGTTAGTATTATATTTATTCGGCGCTTCACCAGCTATTTGTAGAAGTTTTTTTAACAGCAAACCGGAATTAAGAGATCAATTTGAAAAATTCGATGATCACACGCTTTACCATCCTTATGCGACATCCTTAAGAATGAGTGACATCGGCTACAAAAGCAAAAATCAAGCAAATTTAAAAATCGACTACAACTCGTTGTCCGGTTATGTAGACAGCTTATCTAAAGCCATTAGCACCCCTTATTCAGAGTACGAGAAAATCGGTGTTAATGTTAACGGCGAATATCAGCAATTAAATAGTAATATATTGCAAATCGAAAATGAGTTTTACAGCACGATACGTCCCAAACAAATTGCCATGTCTTGCGAAAAACCAACACTGGCATTAAAGCGACGCGGCGTTCAATACATTGAAATGCGGGCTCTAGATCTGGATTTAAACAACCCTATCGGTATTGATTCGAATTGCGCATACTTTATTGAGGCTTTGTTGTTATCCTGTTTGCTCACTGAGAGCCCAAACGTGTCTTTTGAAGAACAACAAATTAATAATTCCAATCAACTTTCAGTCGCGCACAATGGCAGAAAACCCGGTTTACTCTTAACTAAATTCGATAAAGACATTTCATTGCAAGATTGGGCTTATGATATTTTAAACGCTATACAACCAATCTGCGCTATTCTCGATGAAAATGCTGGTGTTAATTATTATCAACAAGCTTTTTCTATTCAGCTTAAGCGTGTTGAGAATCCGGAGTTAACTCTTTCTGGACAAATGCTCAATGAAATGACTAATTTATCAGTTCCTTTTGCTCATTTCGCAGTCACACAATCAGAAAAGCACGCTGACTATTTTCGTCAACAACCACTCAATCATTCAGATAATCAATCATTTGTCGATTTAGCTTTAACTTCTCATTACAAACAGAAAGAACTAGAAAACAAAGAACAATTACCGTTCGACGAATTTTTGCATCGTTACTTTACACAAACTTGCTCTTAATGCCATGACCGAATTTGATATCAACGAATTACAATCCGAGTTAAACCAAAAAAGCCCACGTATCATTCTGAAAAAAGCACTCAGTTTATTCGATAATATTGCTATTTCTTTCAGTGGTGCCGAAGATGTCGTTCTAATTGATATGGCATTGGCTATCAAAAAAAACGTACAGGTTTTTTGTTTGGATACAGGACGACTTCATCCTGAAACTTACCGATATATTGAAAAAGTAAGAAAACATTATCAAATTGATATTGATATCCTCTCCCCTGACCACTCATTACTCGATCCTTTTGTTAAAAACAAAGGTCTATTCAGCTTTTATGAAGAAGGTCACCATGAATGTTGCAGTATTCGTAAGGTAGAACCGCTTGCACGAAAGTTGGCTCATTTAGACGCTTGGATTACGGGTCAACGTAAAGATCAAAGCGTTGATACCAGACAATACATACCTGAAATTCAGTTAGATACTACTTTTTCTAATGAGAATCATCGATTAATTAAATTTAATCCGCTGCTTAATTGGCGTTCAGCACAAGTATGGGATTATATTGAAGCTTATCAGGTACCTTATAACGAATTGCATCACCGCGGCTATATCAGTATAGGCTGTGAACCTTGTACTGCATCTATACTGCCAAACCAACACGAAAGAGCTGGACGTTGGTGGTGGGAAGCAGAAACAAAAAAAGAATGTGGTTTACATGCAGGAAATCTACAGTCAATGAATCCTTAAAATTAAGGTTCATAAACCAATAGGTAAAATAAATTCAATGTATATTTGAAAAATCAAGAGATCTTTTGAAATTGATTCCATTTATTAAAACAGCTTAATAGCGCTTAATTAATAAGCGTTTATTTTAACTAAAATTTTAAACTTTGGACTTTTTTACTCCGTTTCCCATACAAAATGTATATTACTATCAGTTTTAAAGCTTGCCTTTTACTGAGTATTTTCTTGCTATTCTCAATTAATAATAGTCAGGCAGATAATTTTGCATCCGCTATTAAATCGGTTTATATCGATACTAAAGACAATAATAATTCTTTAGTCGCAAATATCGACTACCCTCTTAGTGACAAAGCGAAGGAAGCATTGCAAAATGGCGTTCCTTTGTTTTGGAATATATACATTAAAATTCATCGACCTCGCAATATTTTATGGCAGAAAACACTGCTTGAAACAACCGTGCATTACCGTCTTCAATATCACGCTTTACTCAATATATATAGGGTAATTAACGAAAACAGCAGAGCCATCAATAATTTCTCTACCTTGTCAGCTGCACTTGATTTAATGTCGAATTTCCGCGATGCACATTTACTTAATCAAATCGACTTTGAAAAAGAGAAACAGCTAGTTATCGAATTTAAAGTAGAATTCGACCGTAATGCGCTACCCATACCATTACGACCGATCGCTTTTCTAAATCAACAATGGTACTTATCGAGCGACTGGACGACATGGCTTTGGAAAAAATAAAACCCTCTATCAACTTTTCCGTACTGTCATTGTTCGGATTAATCTTATTATCACTTCAGCTGATGAGTTCAGCGACTCAAGAATCATCTGAACTTAGTAGAATGTACTCTTGGTTGCTCGTAGTTAACGCGATTGGCTCAATCGTTCTGTTATGGCTAGTGGGAGCCAATATTTATACTTTGGCTCGGCAATTAAAACAACGAGAAGCTGGCTCAAAACTTACCACGCGAATGGTGTCACTATTCGTCATTTTGGCTTTAGTACCTGCGGCTATTGTCTTTTATTTCTCTATGCAGTTTTTACATCAAGGCATTGATAGTTGGTTTAATGTCGAAATAGATAGAGCAATGGAAGATGCATTAGAGCTAAGCCAAGCCTCTCTCGATCAAAGAACGCGCTGGCACTTAAAAAAAACCCAACAAATAGCCAATTCATTGGAATCCACATCGGGTCCGTTACTAACACAGGAAGTTGATCGTTTACGCGAATTATCCGGAGCTACTGAAATAACATTATTTTCCAAACCTGGAAAAATTATTGTCTCTAGCAGTATTAATCCTGGTGAAATTTTACCCAGTCTGCCAGATGAGCATATTTGGTTAGGACTAAGACAAAATAGTGACTACGTTGCTTTAGATCCAATACATGAAAATGAATTAGTAATACGCGCCATTGTAACTATTAAAAAACCAGAACCCTTATACTTACAGGCACTTTATCCTGTACCTATAAGAATTGCCGATTTAGTGGATTCGGTTGAGTTTGCTTTTTTGCGTTACAAAGAAATGGGGTTTTTACGGCACTCTTTGAAATTAAGTTTTTCTTTAGCATTAACTTTGGTCTTGTTAATAAGCCTTTTAGCTGCAATTTGGATAGCCTTTATAAGCATCCGTTCTATCATCGCTCCTGTAAAAGCATTGGTAAAAGGAACTAAAGCCGTAGCATCTGGACATTATGATGAACAATTGCCTGTTATCGCCCAAGATGATTTAGGTTTCTTAGTCGAATCATTTAACGAAATGACTCACCGAATCGCTATCGCACGTGATGAAACACGTAAAGCCAGCGTTGAGGTCGAAAATCAGCGGGCCTACTTGGAAACAATTCTAGCCAATCTCACCGCTGGCGTCATCAGTTTTGATGCTGATTATAAAATTCGCACCGCTAATCAAGCTGCTTATCGAATTTTCAGAATTCCTGTTAATCATTTTATTGGGCATACTTTAATTGAATTATCTGAAACAACCTCAGAGTTAGCGGAGCCGTTAAAATTAATTCAACGCCTCTTAGTACAATCTGATGATATTTGGGAACAACGTATCGCGTTTTTAGGTCATAATGGTCGTCAGGAATTATTGTGTCGTGGAACGCCGCTTTTCTCTCAAGAAGGCTGGCGGGTAGGTGCAGTGACAGTATTTGACGATGTTACAGATTTAATTCAAGCACAAAAAAATGCTGCTTGGGGAGAAGTTGCACGTCGCTTGGCTCATGAAATAAAAAATCCATTAACGCCTATTCAATTATCCGCTGAACGCTTACAACATAAATTGGCAAATAAACTTGATTCTTCTGATGCCACCATCTTACAAAGATCAACACAAACGATTGTTCAGCAAGTAGAAGCCATGAAAGAAATGGTTGATGATTTTTCCGAATATGCTAAGCCATCTAAAAAACTATCAATTGCTATTGATTTATCATCACTAGTACAGGAGGTTTTAGCGCTTTATACTTTAAAATCAGAGGTGAAGTTTAATACTTATTACGAAAATAGCTTATTGGTAATCAATGGTGATCCTATCAGTATTAGACAAATTCTTCATAATCTAATTAAAAACGCTCTTGAAGCCATTGAAGAAAAAGGCACTATAGACATTAATTTACACCGCGTTCAAAAAAACAGTACCGATTTTATTGAGATCGCATTTTATGATGATGGTCCCGGCATTAAAGAAGAACAAATTGAAAAAATATTCGAACCTTATGTCACCACAAAATCTAAAGGAACTGGTTTGGGATTAGCCATCGTAAAGAAGATACTTGAAGAACACGGTGGGGCTATTTGGGTCGATAATAGTCGCAAAGTAGGTGCTGGCTTTATCATTCAGTTTCCTGCCTATACATTAATACACCAGAAACCAAAATGAATAAACAAATATTCCGCATATTAGTAGTCGATGACGAACCCGATATACGCCGACTCGTCAGTGAAATTCTTGAAGATGAAGGTTATCAGGTTAGCATGGCTGAAAATGCTGATACCGCCAAATCATTAAAAAACTCAATACAACCAGATCTTATTCTTCTGGATATATGGATGCCTGATATTGATGGCATTACACTGTTAAAAGAATGGGTTGCTGATGATAATGCATTATGCCCGGTCATTATGATGTCTGGACATGGATCTGTTGAAGCAGCAGTAGAAGCCACTCGACTGGGTGCTTATGA
>Ga0214192_1000184_pt1 | contig 38949 bp, 38 predicted proteins | sample TroBogEpilimnion_44_FD_153030 | JGI IMG/M metagenome (GOLD analysis project Ga0214192, IMG submission 153030) | Freshwater microbial communities from Trout Bog Lake, WI - 29JUL2008 epilimnion | ecosystem: Environmental > Aquatic > Freshwater > Lake > Epilimnion/Euphotic zone | place: Trout Bog... | reverse complement strand
GTAATGGGGATGGCGATCCCAGCGTCGGCGCCGGCCCCCGCCGCCGAGACGCAGCAGCCCGAGCACGATCAGCAGCACCGGCCAGGTCTGGTGAAAACTAAATTCCGTGAAATGATCGAGGGCAAACAGCACGCCCACGGTGATCATGATCACCGGACCGGTGATGGAGCGCATGAGGCACTGGCTTTGTTCGTTCATCGTCCGGCCTCCCGGCGGCCACGTTCGGCGCTGAGCCGTTCGAACAGCAGGTAAAAGCCCAGGGCGATGAGAGCGACGGGCCAGTAGCGGCCCAGTTCATCGAAGCTGAGAATCCCGGTGGTGTCGAGCAGTAAGAGCGTGCCGACGCCGATGAGAATCAGCGGCCCGCCCGGCAGGCGCGAGGGCGCGCGTCCGCCGGCGGCGGGGCTGCCGAAATCGAAGCCGGAGAATTCCTCGACCGGCAAGCCGCGCCGCCGGTTCCGCGCCGTGTGATACGCCTCAAAAGCCATATAAAAAATCCAGACTGCGATGCCGATTCCGCTCACGGTTTCGAGCGGCCCGTGCGAGGTGTCGGCAATGCTGACAAGCAAGCCGAAAATGACCGCGTGAATCAGCCCCTTGGCGTACTGGCCGTTGTAGATGGCCCCGACGCCGGGAATGAAGCCGAGCGCGAAGGCCAGCGCCGGATTCGGGCCGTGATCGGGCGGCGGCGGCCAGGTTTGCGCAGAGGGCCCGGCGGGAGCGGCGGCTGGACCGGTTCCGCCAGAGTCAGGGGGCGCGCCCGCGCAGGACGAACCGTGGGCGCCGAGGGGCGGCAGAAAGCTGACGGGCGGGATGGACGAGGGCTCAGGCTCGGGGGCGGCCGGCAGATGTTCGTCGCAAAAAATGGAGCCGAGGGCGGGCCGGCGGCACTGTTCGCACAGGGGCCTGCCGCACTCGCGGCAGTAGGCGGCGGCGGCGGCTTCCGGGTGTGTGGCGCAGTTCATGGCCGGCCCCTTTCGGAAGCCGGCAGATCGGCCGTAGCCTCTTCTTCGCCCTGCCACTGGAGCCGCCAGTCTTCGAGCTGCGTCCGAACCTCATACACCAGCCGCATACTCTCGTAGCCGTGCAGCGCGCGATCCACAATGCGGTTCGTGCGGTTGTCGAGCGCATTCCACACGCGGGCGGGCGACAGATCGGCCTGCAGAGGCGCGGCGTTCTGCCGCGGGTCGCCGTGCAGCAGCGGGCCCAGCAGCAGAATCGCCACGGACATGGCGGTGAGCAGGACGCCCATCACCACGCGCGGCTGCAGGACCGGGGCGAAGGTACGGTTGATCCATCCGCGTACGCCGCCGCTGCGGAGTTTCAAAGTCCAGCTGCCGGTGGTTGCCGCCAGGATCTGCGCGCAGAGCACCGGCGGGGGGTCGGCCTCGGCCACGCGCTCCATCAGCGCCAGAGCCGCTTCGGCATCTTCGGCGAGCATGGCGCACTCCGGGCAGCTGTCGCGATGGCGCAGCAGGGCGTCGCGCTCCCCGGCGGCGAGCGTGCCGTCGAGGTAATCGGCCAGCAGGATCCCGAATTGTGCGCAGTTCAGCAAGTCGCTCACCGGTACTTCTTCAGAAGGCGGCCCAGTTCGGCGCGCCCGCGGTTGAGCCGCGATTTCACCGTGCCTTCGGGAATCGCCAGCACGCCGGCGATTTCCTTATAATCCATTTCCTGCAGATCGCGCAGGATGACCGTCTCCCGCAGTTCGGGCGTGAGGCGGCTCAGCGCCGACTGGAGGATTTCGCTCGCCTCGCGGCCCGCCAGCATGGCTTCGGGGCGGCTGGTGGAACGGAAGCCTTCGTCGAAGCGCGGCGTTTCCTGTTCGATGGACTCGGTGATGCGCTCGTTGCGGGTCCGCCGGTAGTGATCGATCAGCAGATTGCGGGTCAGACGCGTGAGCCAGGTGACGAACGAACCTTCGTCGGAACGGAAGCTTCCCAGGGCGCGGAAGACGCGGAGGAAGACTTCCTGCGTGAGGTCCTGGGCCTCCGATTCGCGGCCGGTGAAGCGGTAGCAGAGCCCGTAGACCCGGCGCGTGTGGGTCCGGACCAGTTCCTCCCACGCCGCGTCGTCGCCGCTGAGACACCGCCCGACGATTGTGCTGTCGACGTCCAGTTCGCCCCCCGGCCTCTGCCCGAAAGCCCGGTGCCCGGATTGCTCCCGGCCCCAGACCGCCGCTAACGCCCCAATAGCCATTCTGTACAGTCCTTCCAGTGATTAGGACGAGGCATTCTCATGATAGGTTCATTTTTTTGGCGGCGCCAGAATGCGGCGCGATCTGGTAGTTTAGGTTCTGGTCCGGGCCGCCGGGACTGGGTTTATTGAAGTCAGGTTTGTTGAAATCAGGTTTATTCAAATCAGGCCGGGCGCGGAAACTTTCGCGGCGGACGCGGAAGCCGGGGCTCGATCCAAAAAAGGAGTCAAGATCTCACACAAGGTCAAAGTCGGCCTCGCGGCAACCGGACTGGTGGTTGTGGCGGGCTGGGCGGCGTTCGCCCACGACGGGCACCATTTCGACGTGGGCGAGTTTTGGGAAGCCTTCGCCCGGCTCGACGCGTGGTGGCTCGGCGCGGCGCTGTTTTTCGCGTATGCGACTTATGTAGTTCGGGCGTACCGGTGGGCGATCCTGCTGCGTCCGCTGCGGCCGCACGCGCGGATCTGGCCGCTGATTACGGCGAACATGATCGGGTTTACGGCGGTGATTGCGCTGGGCCGCGCCGGTGAGTTCGTGCGCCCGTATCTGATTGCCAGCAGGGAAGATGTGCCGCTGGCGTCGCAGATTGCGGCGTGGGTGGTGGAGCGGCTCTACGACGTTCTGGTGGCGATGGCCGCCTTCGGATTCGCGCTGTTCTGGCTGCAGAGTTCGGGCTTCGAGGGGCGGCCCGGGCTGAGCGCCGGGCTGACGTGGGCGCTGCATGTGGGCGGGTTCGCGATCGGGCTGCTTTCGGCGGGCTGCCTCGGAGTGCTGTTGGCGATGAATTACCGGGGCGAGCAGATCCAGAGCTGGCTGCTGCGCACGCTGCGGTTTCTTTCGGCGCACCATCTGAGCCGGGTGGAAAAGTCGATCGGGTCGTTTCTCGAAAGCGTGCAGCGGACGAAGAGCCAGTCGGCGACGGCGCGGCTGATCGGGTACTCGATTCTGGAATGGCTGATCATCGCCGCCTGTTATGCTTGTGTTTTGCGGGCGTTTGGCGGCGTGGTGCCGATTTCGCTCGCCAACGTATTGATTTTGATGGGATTCGTCTCGTTCGGCTCGGTGGTGCAACTGCCCGGCGTGGGCGGCGGGACACAGGTTGTGGCGATGCTGGTACTGACCGAAATATTTTCGCTGCCCGTGGAACTGGCGACCAGCCTGGCGCTCACGATCTGGGTGATGCTTTTCCTGTCGGTGGCTCCGGCCGGGGCGCTGCTGGCGGTTCACGAGGGGCTGAGCTGGGCGCGGCTGCGCGAGGCCGAGGCGCACTCCGGGGGAGGCGCATGATCTGCCCGTTCTGCGGCCACCTCGAAGACCGCGTCATCGATTCGAGGGAGAGCCGCGAGGGCGATTCGATCCGGCGCCGGCGGCAGTGCGTGGCGTGCGAAAAGCGGTTTACCACGTACGAGCGCATCGACGAAATCCCTTACATGGTGATCAAGAAGGACGGACGGCGGGAGAAGTTCGACCGCCAGAAGGTCCTCGGGGGGCTGCTGCGGGCCTGTGAAAAGCGGCCGGTGAGCAACGGCAAGCTTTCGGAGATGGTGAACCGGGTGGAGGCGCTGGTGACCGATTCGCCGGACCGCGAGATTGCCACGACCGAGATCGGCGAAATGCTGATGGACGGGCTGAAGGGCCTCGATAAGATCGCCTACGTGCGGTTTGCTTCGGTGTACCGCAATTTTCAGGACGAGCAGGAGTTTCTGAAGGAACTGCGCGACCTGAGCAAGCCGGCCTGAGCCGATCAGTTGCCGCGGCGAATTCCCGCCGCCAGATACCAGACGATTCCGAAATTGACGAGCGTCACCGCCAGCTTCACGAGCGTGAAGTGGAGGGAAAGCTCGAAGGCTTCCACCGGGATGAAGAGGCCGGTGCTGATGAGCGCCATGTACTCGGCCCAGTGGCGGCGGCCGAGCAAACCTACGCCTTCGGTGAGAAAGATGGCTGAGTAGAGGAACGACCCCACGCTGAACTCCCTGAGCTGTTTCGGGGTGACGTTGAAGATGCGCACCAGCAGGCTGTGGATCAGGCGGTTGTCGGGATCGACGCGCAGCAAACGGACCCAGTGCTCGGCCGCGGCGGCGACGTCCTTGTGGAGAAGGCTCAGCAGGCCGAAGGCGAGGAGCAGGAGCGCTGCGCCCTTGGCCAGTTTGAACAGTCCGATGGCGATCAGCCAGCGGCCGCCGTGGCCGGCGTGTGTGCGTCGGGCTGCCGCGCGCCTCGCCATGGGCGGATCAGCGGGTGAGCCGCGCACGGGCGGCGCGAACGACCTGCCCGGCCTCGGCCGCGGTGTGCGCGGTGGCGGTAATGTGGCCCATCTTGCGGCCGGCGCGCGGGGCGAGCTTGCCGTAGAGGTGGAGCTTCACTTCGGGGACGGAACAGGCCGCGGCCCAGTCGGGCTCGCCACCCGCCCAGAGGTCGCCGAGAAGATTCGCCATCGCCGCAGGGCGGAACATTTCGGCGCTGCCGAGCGGGAGGCCGCAGACCGAGCGCAGTTGCTGTTCGAACTGGCTGGTGACGCAGGCATCGATGGTGAGATGGCCGGAGTTGTGCGGGCGCGGGGCCAGTTCGTTCACCAGCAGCTGGCGGTTGCGGGTGAGGAAGAACTCGACGCACATGACGCCGGTGAGGTCGAGCGCTTCGAGGATGCCGCGCGCGATTTCCCGCGCGGCTTTGGCGACGTCGGCGCCGAACGGCTGAGGAGCGTAGCAGACATCGAGAATGCCGCCCACGTGGTGGTTGCACGAGGGCTCGTAGAACACGCAGACGCCGCGCGGATCGCGCACCGCGACGACGGAAAGCTCGGCCTCGAAATCGACAATGGCTTCGAGGACGGCTTCCTGACGGCCCATGGCTTCCCATGCGGATTTCGTTTCGGCGGCGGAGTTGACGCGGTACTGGCCTTTGCCGTCGTAGCCGAAGCCGGCCGTCTTGAGGATTGCCGGGCCGAAGTGCGGCGCCACGCGGGCGATATCTTGCTCGCCGCGGATAGGTTCGAAGCGCGTGACCGGAAAGCCGTTGTCGCGCAGCCAGGATTTTTCGCGCAGACGATGCTGCGTGACGTGCAGGACGTTGCCGGCCGGCCGCACGAGGGCATGTTCCGCGGCGGCCGCGGCCGTTGCCGCAGGCACATTTTCGAACTCGAAGGTGACGACGTCGACGGCCGCGGCGAACTGGCGCACGCGGTCGAGGTCTTCGTAGGGGGCGTCGATCTCGACGTCGGCAATCTGTCCGGTGGGCGAATCGCGATCCGGCGAATACGTATGGACGCGGTAACCCATGCGGCGCGCGGCGATGGCGAACATGCGCCCGAGCTGGCCGCTGCCGAGCACGCCGATGATCGAACCCGGGAGAATGACGGAATCGGGGCGGACGGGCTTCAATCGAGTTCGTCCAGCATGACTTTGCGTTTTTGTTCTTCGCGGAAGGCCTTCAGCCTGGCGCGCAGAGGGGCACGTTTGCCGGCCAGTATGGAAACGGCCAGCAGGGCGGCGTTTTTGGCGCCCGCGGTTCCGATGGCCAGCGTCGCCACGGGCACGCCGGCGGGCATCTGGACGATGGAGAGCAGCGAATCGAGGCCCTTGAGCGCGCGGCTTTCGATGGGCACGCCGAGCACGGGCAGCGTGGTGTGGGCGGCGGTCATGCCGGGCAGATGAGCTGCGCCGCCGGCGCCGGCGACGATGACCTGAATGCCGCGGCCTTCGGCGGCGGCGGCGAATTCGGCCATGAGTTCGGGGGTGCGATGGGCGGAGACGACGCGGCACTCGTGGGGCACGCCGAATTCGGTCAGCATTTCGCTCGCCGCACGCATGGTCTCCCAGTCCGACTTGCTGCCCATGATGACGGAGACGAGCGGCGGAGCGGGGGGAGCGGGTTTTTTAGCGGCCTTACGCGAGTTTGAATCCCTGGTTGCCATGGTGAGTGTGGAGCGGTTCCATATCTACAGTATCGAATCCGGCGGCGGCTTTCGGGTACCGTCCGGCAGCGGAGAAAAGGGATGCGGCGCGATGGCGTCGCGGGATGCAACGACTGCGGGTGCTTTGCCGCGTTCGGCCCGCAGCCGGCGGGAAGGTTCAATATATCATCGCGGCGATTGCAGGCCCGGCGCGCAGCGCTGCGAAAGCAGGGTGCGGTAACCTCAAAGCGTGGCGGACGAAGAAGCACGTTCCAGCGAAAGAAGCACGGCGGCGGGGCTCGGCGCGTCGCGAATTGAGGCGCTGAGCGACGGCGTTTTCGCCATCGCGATGACGCTGCTGATCTTTAACCTGAAAGTGCCGGAACTCCCGCCGGGGGCCCCGGCGGCGGCGCTGCTCAGCGGGGTGCTCGACCTTTGGCCGCAGACCGCCGTATTCGCGCTCAGCTTTATCACCGCGGGGGCGCTTTGGGTGGCGCACCGGGGGCAGTATCACTATATTCGCGGCACCAACCGGCAACTGCTCTGGATCAACATCATCTTCCTGTTGTTTGTGAGCATCATTCCGTTCGTGACGGCGCTGGTGGGACGGTATCCGACGTATTCGTTCACGGTGGTGATCTACGGCCTGAACATGGTGGTGACTTTGCTGGTGCTGCTCTGGCACTGGCTGTACGCCACGAAGAATCACCGGTTGACCAGTACGGCGCTGAGCAATGCGGTGGTACACCTGCAGGCGCGGCGCATCATCATCGGCACGGTGATTTACGTGGTGGCGATGGCGATTGCGGTGTGGCAACCGGCGATCAGCATGGCTTGCTACTCGATTGTTCCGCTCGCCTATGCGCTGCCGGGCGGTGTGGACCGCCACTGGCTGGGGCACCACCGGCACCGGAATCCGGCGCAGCCGCACCAATAGCCCGGCGGCGGCTAAACTCGTTGCATGCGGAAGCCGACGTTCGATCCCGGGCTGACCCAGCAATACAGCGGCGACCTGCGCCGCGTCATCAATCCCGACGGCAGTTTCAACGTGCAGCGCAAGGGCACGGACTGGCGGGATGTGAACGCGTACCTGTATCTGATCAGCATGTCGTGGACGCGATTCTTTGCGACCATCGTGGCGTTCTATTGCATCGTCAACTCTGTTTTCGCCGCCGCGTATTATGCGGCAGGGCCGGATGCGCTGAAGGGCGGCACGGCCGGCGCCGCGGCGACGACGCGCTTTCTCGAATGCTTCTTCTTCAGTTCCCAGACGCTGACGACGGTGGGGTTCGGCGCGGTTGCTCCGCACAGCGGGGCGGCCAATCTGATTGCGGCGGCGGAGGCGCTGACGGGGCTGCTGGGGTTTGCCGTCGCGACCGGGCTACTGTTTGGACGCGTCTCGCGACCTTCGGCGCGAATCGGTTTCAGCGAACACGCGATTGTCGCGCCCTATCAGGACGGCGCGAGCCTGCAGTTCCGCATGGTCAACCGGCGCGCCAATACGTTGATCGAACCGGCGGTGACGCTGATGCTGATGACGGTGGACCGTTCGGGCGCGGAACACCGGCGCGATTTCCGGATTCTGCATCTGGAGCGCGACAGGGTGATGCTGTTTCCGCTGACGTGGACGGTGGTGCACCCGATCGACGCGGAGAGCCCGCTTTACGGCAAGACGGCGCGGGATCTGGAAGAACTGCAGGCCGAACTGATGGTGCTGGTCAAAGCGTTTGACGAGACGTTCGGACAGACCGTTCACCAGCGCTTTTCGTACCGCTACAGCGAGATTGTCTGGGGCCGCCGCTTCACGCCGGCCTTTCAGGTGGACCACGCCGGCGGCATGGAGGTTCACGTGAACCGGATCAGCGCACATACCGAAGCTCAGTTGTGAGTGCTCAGTTACAAGAGCTCAGTTATGAGAGCTCAGTTATAAGAGCGCCGTCATAGCGCCTGTTGCAACGTGCCAGCCAGTTCGTCCGGCGTGAGCGGCAGCGGATTGGCCTTCATGCTGCTGGCGCGCGTGGCCCTGGCGACCAGATCGCCGACATGCTCCGGGGCGATCCCGTAAGCGCGGAGCGGCGGAATGCCGAGTTCACCGGCCAGATCGCGCAGCCACCCGACGGCATCTTCGGCGGCGGCGCCGGGCGACCCGGTGAGCAGACGCGCGATTTCGGTGTAGCGCGCAAGCGACTCGCTTTCGGGGGCACGCTCGCGCAGCGCGCGGATGTTGGCTTCCACGCCGAAGGGCAACAGCGCGGCGCAGACGGCGCCGTGGGGAGCATCGAACATGCCGCCGATGGGAGCGGCGAAGCCGTGGACGACGCCGAGGCCGGCGTTGGCGAGCGCGAGTCCGCCGAACAGGCTGGCGCGGCACATGGCTTCACGCGCGGGGAGGCCGCCGCCGCTGCGACAGGCGGTGCGAAGATTGCCGGCTACGGCGCGAATGCCGGCGAGGCAGAGAGCATCCGTCATGGGGTTGGCGCGCGTGCAGACGTAGGGTTCAATGACCTGCGTGAGGGCATCGAGACCCGTGCTTGCGGTAACGGCGGGGGGCAGGCCGAGCGTGAGGCCGGGATCGACGATCGCCACGCGCGGCAGCATCAGCGGGCTGCGCAGACTGACTTTGACGCCGTGTTCCGGCGAGCCGAGCACGGCGTTGCGGGTGACTTCCGAACCGGTGCCGGCGGTAGTGGGGACGGCGATGAAAGGGAACGGCGCGCGTTCGAGGGGCAGGCCGCGGCCGATGACTTCCACGTAATCGAGCGGATCGCCGTCATTGGCCGCCAGAGCGGCGATGGCCTTGCCTGCATCGATGGCGCTGCCGCCGCCGATGGCGACGACCACATCGCACGAGGCGGCACGAAAAGCGGCGGCGGCATCGCGCATCATCCCGATGGTGGGTTCTTTGGCGACGCGATACACGGCAGCGGCGAAGGCGCCGAGGCTGCCGCGAGGCGACCGGCCGGTGACGAGGAAGGCACGGCGGCCGAACGAGGCCACGAGGGCTTCGAGGCCGGCCGAAGTTCCGGCGCCGAACAGGATGCGGCCGGCGGTGGCGAATTCGAACGGCGCAACCGGCGGCACTACCAGCCGCCGTCCGCCGGGAAGACGGCCGCGTACTTCACGCTGGTGCGGGGCTCGGCCATCATGCCGGCGACGGCATCGCGCCAGGCGGCGTAGTGGGCGGTTTCCTTGTGGCGGGCCGGGGCGCCGGCGTCGCGGTAGACTTCCGTGAGTACAAAGCGGGCGGGGTCATCGGCCTGCTGCAACACATCGAAGCGGGCGATGCCGGGCTCGCCGACGCTGTGGCGGGCGTTCTCAATGGAGGCGGCGCGAAAGGCCTCGATGCACTCCGGCCTGACCAGCACGTGGACGTGAACGATGAGCATATATTTCCATGATCGTTCAGCGGCTCGTATTTGTAACAGCGCAGGCCCGCTACAATCTGGAATCAGATGACCACACTACGGGACGACAGTGTTTGCGACTCGATTCTGATCCGGGTTCGCTTCCTCGAGCCGCGCAGCCGGCGCCACTGGGGAACGATGACCGCGCACGGGGCAATCTGTCATCTGACGGACTGGTTCCGCGCGTCGCTGGGAGAGAAGCCGGTGACGCCGGCAACGGGAATCCTGCAGCAAACGGTGGTCAAGTGGTTCGCGCTGCATTCGCCGTTGCCGTGGCCGCACGGCATTCCGTCGCGGCCGGAACTGGCGCAGGGCGAGGGCGGAACATCGCCGGAAGAGTTTGAGGCGGACCGTTCGGCGCTGATCCGGTCGATCTATGATTTTCGCAAAGCGGAAGAGTACCTCAGCAAGGCGAAGCATCCGATCTTCGGCAGGATGACGTACCTGGAGTGGCAGCGCTGGGGATACCTGCATCTCGACCATCATCTGAGGCAGTTCGGAGCCTGAATCTGGGCGCGTACGCTGCATTTCGATACCGTGATTACCGGCTGCTGCTGAGCGGCATGATCCTCAGCCAGTTCGGGGCGCAGATGCTCTCTGTTGCGGTGAGCTGGGATCTGTACGAACAGACGAAGTCGGCGGTGGTGCTGGGCAACGTGGGGTTTGCGCAGGTGGCGCCGTTCCTGATGTTCGCGCTGTTTGCGGGGCAGGCGGTGGACCGCGGCGACCGGCGGCGGATTCTGATCCTGACGCAGATTGTGTTCGTGGCGGCGTCGTCGCTGCTGATGGCGGGCTTCCATTCGGTGGGGCCGATTTACACGTGCCTGTTCCTGATGGCGGCGGCGCGGGCATTTCAGTGGCCGGCGCGGCAGGCGACGCTGCCGCATCTGGTGCCGCCGGAGGTGCTCAACAACGCGATCACGTGGAGCAGCAGTTCGAACGAGATTGCGGCGGTGAGCGGGCCGGCGATTGCGGGGCTGCTGATTGCGTGGAGGGGCGCGCACGTGGTTTATATCCTGCAGACGGTTTGCGCGATCCTGACGGTGCTGTGCTTTCTCGGGATGCGGTACCGGTCCGAGCCGAATCCGCATCCGGAGCCGCGGACGATGAAGTCGCTGCTCGAAGGGATGCACTTCGTGCGCGAGAACAAGCTGATTCTTTCGGCGATTACGCTCGATCTGTTCGGGGTGCTGTTCGGCGGCGCGGTGGCGCTGCTGCCGATTTACGCGGTGGAGATTCTGCACGTGGGAGCGGCGGGGCTGGGGTGGCTGCGGGCGGCGCCGTCGGTGGGCGCGGTCTCGATGGCGGTGATCACGGCGCACCGGCCGAAGGTTCACGCGGCGGGGAGGACACTGCTGCTGGCGGTGGCCGGCTTCGGGGCGGCGACGATCGTATTCGGGATTTCACGTTCGTTCTGGCTGTCGATGGCGATGCTGCTGCTGGTGGGCGCGTTCGACAACGTGAGCGTGGTGCTGCGGCAGTCGCTGACGCAGATGCAGACGCCGGACCGGCTGAAGGGGCGGGTGTTTGCGGTGAACAGCATCTTCATCAGCAGTTCGAATCAGCTGGGCGCGGTGGAGTCGGGCTGGACGGCGGCGTGGTTCGGGGCCGTCGCGAGCGTGGTGGGCGGCGGGGTGGCGACGCTGGCCGTGGTGGCTGTGTGCGCGGGGATGTGGCCGCAGTTGCGGAAGTGGCGGCAGTAGGGGCGGGCTAGCTGTCGGAGCCGCCGCCGTCGAAGCTTCCGCCATCATCGAAACTGCCACCGTCGTCGCCCGAAGAGCTGTCGTCGCCGCCGAAGAAGCCGCTGCCGGAATTGCCGCGTTCGTCGTCGATATCGGGACTGATGTTGTCGTCGCTGCCGGCGGCCGCCGCGGCGAAGCGGGAATCGCCGCCGCCGGTGACGCCTTCCTCGCCGTAGTAGTTATTGACGATGGTTTCGCCGCCGCCTCCGCCGAAGAAGCCGCCTCCGCCTCCACCAAAGAAACCGCCGCCGCGATGGCCGAAGATGGACGCGAGGCTGTCGAAGGCGATCTCACCGGCGACGACTCCGGCCGCGGCGCTGGCGGCGCTGCGCAGGAAGCCGCCGATGCCGCTGCCAATGCCGGCGGCGGGTTGCGGAGCGTAAGCCGGCTGGGCGTAATTCTGTTGGGCGTACTGCGGCTGGTATGCGGCCTGCTGGACGCGGTTGTCGCGGCCCCAGTCGGAGGGCGGCGGCGTGGAAGGCAGGAAGCTGCCGCGGGCCGGGGCGGACTGGGCGGCGAGTTGCTGCTGGAGTTCGGCGACCTGGGCTTTGAGATGATCGAGCGCCATTTCCTGAAGCAGGACGGTCTGGGTGAGGATGTACAACCCGTCGGGGCGGGCGCCGATGGTGCGGCGGATGAGATCGTCGGCGTCGCGGTCGACCTGCTGGACGGGGGCGTTGCGGACGCGTTCGGCGAGGCCGGAGATCAGCTGCTGTTCCTGTTCGTTCATGGTTCTCTCTCTCCCTATGGTACGAGAATGCGGGCGCATCCGTTCCATCCGGCGATGGGCGGGCGAGCCGGGGCATTCGCTTATATTGGGTTCATAACCTCCAAATGAAAACTGCGTTTCTTTTTCCCGGACAAGGCTCACAGACAACGGGCATGGGCAAGTCGCTGGCCGAGACTTTTCCGGCCGCCAAACAATGTTTCGAAGCCGCCGATGACGCGCTGGGATTCGCGCTTTCGAAGCTCTGTTTCGAAGGGCCGGACGAGGAACTGAAGAAGACGGAGAACACGCAGCCGGCGCTGCTGGCCGTTTCCATTGCTGCGCACACCGTGCTGAAGGGGCTGGTGGGCGAGCCGGATTTCGTGGCCGGGCACAGCGTGGGCGAATATGCGGCGCTGGTGGCGGCGGGCGCGCTGGACTTCGGCGATGCGCTGCGGCTGGTGCGGCGGCGCGGCCGGTTCATGCAGGAGGCGACGCCGCTCGGGGTGGGCGCGATGGCGGCGATCCTGAAGATGCCGGAAAGCGCGCTGGCCGGTGTACTGGCGGAGGCGGCACAGGGCGAAGTGGTGACGGCGGCGAATATGAACTCGCCGGAGCAGGTGGTGATTGCCGGACACAAGGGCGCGGTGGAGCGGGCGATCGAGCTGGCTAAGGCGGCCGGAGCGAAGCGCGCGGTGCTGCTGCAGGTGAGCGCGCCGTTCCATTGCCCGCTGATGAAGCCGGCGCAGGAGTGGCTGCGGGCGGACCTGGAAGCGACGGTGTTCACGGACCTGACGATTCCGCTGGTGAATAACTGGCAGGCGCGGGAGATCCACAAGGGCAGCGAGGCGCGCGAGGGGCTGCTGCAGCAGATCCCGAGTCCGGTGCGGTGGAGCGAATCGATGCAGCTGCTGGCGTCAAAGGGCGTGGAGCGGTGGTTCGAAGTGGGCCAGGGGGCGGTGCTGACGGGGCTGATCCGGACGATTGTGCCGGGGGCGAAGGGGATTGCGTTCGGCGAGGCGAAGGACGTGGAGAAGCTGACGGCTTCTGCATGACGGACGAGAGACAGGCGCTGATCGAGATGCTGGCGGGCCGTTCGGAGGAGATGGAACTGGACCGGGCGGCGCTGGAGCTGGCGCGGGTGGAGTATCCGGAGCTGGATGCGGAGCGGGCGATCGGCGAACTGGATCGTCACGCGCTGGCGATTGCGGACCGGGCGGAGGATCTCTCCGACGGGCAGTGCTTCGTGGAGACGGCGAACGAGTACCTGTTCAGCGCGCATCTGTTCAGCACGGGCGGCTTCCGGGGGAATCAGGAAGACTACTACGATCCGGCGAACAGCTGCCTGAACCGCGTACTGGAGACGGGGTTCGGGATTCCGATCACGCTTTCGCTGCTGTATATGGAGATCGCGCGGCGGCTGGCGAAGCCGGTGAGCGGCGTGGGGCTGCCGGGGCATTTCGTGGCGCGGTACGAGGACGAGGAGTACCGGGCGGTGATCGATCCGTTTCATGCCGGGGCGCTGCTGGACGAGGCGGGCTGCTGCCGGGTGGCCGGAGTGGAGTCGCTGGAGCCGTGGATGATGGCGCCGGTCAGCAAGCAGCAGGTGATGGTGCGGATGGTGAATAATCTGCGCGGCATTTACTTTTCGCGGAAGGACGGGGCGAAGGCGCTGGCGGTGCTGGATCTGCTGGTGGCGGCGAATCCGGAGAGCGCCGAAGAGCATAAACAGCGCGGCGTGGCACTGCTGCAGCTGCGGCGGATCGACGAAGCGCGGGCGGCGTTCGTGCGGTATCTGAATCTGGCGCCGGGGGCGACGGACCGCGAGGACATTGAAGAGCAGCTGCGCAATATCGCGTTCTGGATTGCATCGCGAAATTAGGCCCTGAAACAAAACGGCGGGACGCCACACATAGTGGGTGAAGGCGGCGCTGTGACGAACGGAGGCACGGCAGCAGCTGGTTAACCCCGAACAGGGGAGAGGGCCGATCACGAGCGGCCAACTTTGAGGCGTCCGGCAGCGGGGAGAGCTGCTCGGGCGCCTTTTTTTTGGCGGGGGCGAATTTGATGCGGCCGTCTTCGATGCCGGGAACGGACGCGCGGAGCGTGCCTTGCGGCGGGGAGAAGTAGAATACAGGATCCGCGGTCGCGGCGCGTTTGTACTTTTCGGGCAGGAGGCTTAGAGTGTCATCTCAATCCATTCCAAAAGCATTTCGGCGGCTGGCGGTCGCGACGGGAATTTTTGCGTTGCTGTTGTGGAGCGACCACGCCGCGCTGCACGGTCCGGCTGCGGCCGGAGAGCGGCGGCTGGCGGCTTATGGCGCCGAGGCGGTGACGATCGACCGCGCGGTGAGGGATTACCGGTCGCTCGATCAGGTGGAGTGGAAGAGCGTGACGGGCTCGCTGAGCCAGACGGCGATGATCTTCGGCGATCCGGCGAAGGCGGGGATGTACGTTCAGCTGTTGCGGCGCGCGCCGAACGACTGGAGCGAGCCGCATACGCATCCGAATGACAGCTACATCACGGTGGTGTCGGGGACGATGCTGATCGGCACCGGGACGAAGCTCGATAAGAAAAACACGGTGGCGCTGGGGCCGGGCAGCATGATCCACGATATTGCCGGGCAGGCGCATTACGACGGCACGGGGCCGGAGGGCGCGGTCATCGAAATGATGGGGATGGGCCCGACGGCGCGCATCCCGGTGAAACAGTAAAGCGGCTGGCGCAGCAGTAAAGCGGTGCCGCTCAGGCGAGCGTTTGCTTCCTCAAATCAGCGGCAATCGGCATCCCCGAGGGGTGGGTGCGAGGATGCAGCACCTGGCGGTCGAGGAAGAAGTCGGTGAGGCCGGCGCAGGCCTCGGCGAAGGTGGGGTCGACATCGAAGGCGTGAATCGCGCCGTCGAAGGTATGCAGTTCGGAGGGGACTTTGGCGGCGCGAAGTGTCTGCAGGAGGCGCTGGCTGTTTGCGGGCTCGACGGTGGTGTCGGCGAGGCCGTGGAACAGAACGGTGGGCGGGTAGCCTTCGCGGATGCGGGACAGGGGGCTGGCGTTTTTCAGGGCCTCGGCATCGCTGCCGGGGGGCATGAGCTGGGCGGCGGCCTTCTCCAGATTCGTTGCCGGGTAGAAGGCGACGCAGGCGGCGAGGCCGAGGTCGGGCTGGCCGGCGGCGAAGAGGGCGATGTGACCGCCGGCGGAGTAGCCGACGAGGGCGATGCGGTTGGGGTCGATGCCGAGGGAATCGGCGTGGCTGCGCACCCAGCGGATGTGGGTGACGGCGTCATCGATCTGAGACGGCCACTTCGCGACGCCGGCGAGGCGGTACTGCGCGGTGACGGAGACGTAGCCGCGGCCGGTGATCTGCGTAACACGGTTGGCGAGCAGCTCTTTGTTGCCTCCGACAAAGCCGCCGCCGTGAAAGTGGATGAGGGCCATGCGCTTTTCGGTGCCGGCGGGCGGGCGGTAGATGTCGCAATGCAGATCGGTATCGCCGGCTTTGCCGACGACGACATTTTTTTCGACCTTGATGCCCGTTGCGGCGGAGCCAGCGGCGGAGGCAGCAGCGGACTGCGGGGCGAACGCAAAGGCGCGGCTGGCGTGGACGGCCGCGGCGGCGCCGCCGATCCCGAGAAATGTCCGGCGGAGAAGCGAAGAGCTGTCAGGCATAGGCGGATTCTATAACGTTTGCGCGCGTGGCGCAGAAGATCGGTTGTGGCTGGCAGGGCGTGTGGCAGAAGCGAAGGTGACGGCCGGCGCGGACAGGTAGTTATGCGAGTCTGGTGGCATGCACCTTGAACTACTTGCCGGACAATCGGCGGCGGTGAAGATTCATGTGGCGACGGTGGTGCCGTCGTTCTTTCTGGGGACATGGCTGCTCGTGGCATCGAAGAAAGGGAGCCGCGCGCACCGGGCGGCGGGGTTCGTGTATCTGACGCTGATGACGGTGACGGCGACGGCGGCGATCTTCGTGCAGTCGCTGCGGCCGGGGCATTTCACGTGGATCCACTTGTTTATTCCGCTGACGTACTTCGGTGTGTTCGGGGCGATCCGGACGATTCGCGAAGGAGACATCAAAGGGCATCAGCGGGCGATGTGGGGGCTGTACATTGGCGCGCTGGTGATTGCGGGGGCGCTGACGTTTTATCCGGGGCGGCTGATGTGGCAGATGTTCGTGCAGTGAGGCGTTCGATACTATATCGGGCATGAACGGAAGGCGAGTGGTGTGGAGCCGGGCGGCGCTGCTGCTGACGGTGATGATCGTGATCGCGGGACTGCTGTTTCCGCCGGGGGCGAGCGCGCATAACGTTTCGAAGCGCGACGCGAGTTTCGTACAGTCGACGACGGGCGCGGCGGTGGCTCCGTTTCTGTATCTGGGGGCGAAGCATATGGTCACCGGCTACGACCATCTGGCGTTTCTGGTGGGTGTGATTTTCTTCCTCTACAGAATGAAAGACATTGTGGCGTACGTGAGTCTGTTCACGCTGGGGCATAGTATTACGCTGCTGGCGGGAGTGCTGGGCGGGATCCACGCGAATTCGAATGTGATCGACGCGATTATCGGGCTGTCGGTGGTGTACAAGGCGTTCGACAACATGGACGGGTTTAAGCGGATGCTGGGATTCACGCCGAACACGAAGATCGCGGTGCTGATTTTCGGACTGTTCCACGGGTTCGGGCTGGCGACGAAGCTGCAGGAGCTTGAGCTGGCGAAGAACGGATTGGTGACGAATATCGTGAGCTTCAACGTGGGCGTGGAGATCGGGCAGGTGATGGCGCTGACGGTAGTGCTGCTGGCGCTGAGCTACTGGCGGACGAAGAGCGGATTTTATAAGTACGCGTTCGCGACCAATACCGTGCTGATGACGGTGGGGTTCGTGCTGGTGGGTTATCAGGTGACCGGATACTTTGTGGGGGCTGCGTAAAAAAATGGCCACGGGACAAAACATGCAACCGGGACAGGGGCCTTCGGGCGCGAAGATTTTCAAAGCGACGCTGATTGCGCTGCTGGCGGCGGGAGTGATTTTGCTGGTGGCGGTGCTGCCGGCCGAGTATGGGATCGATCCGCTGAAGACGGGCAAGCTGCTGGGGCTGACGGGAATTGCGCAGTCGGAACCGGCGGCGGTGGGCGTGGCGATTCCGGCGCAGGCGGGAATTTACACGCCGCACGACAAGATCTACAAGGTGGATTCGGAGGATCTGAATCTGGCGCCGGGCGAAGGGGTGGAGTGGAAGTACCACATGCAGAAGGGCGCGGTGATGGTGTACGGCTGGAATGCGAACGGGCTGCTGCGGTATGAGTTCCACGGCGAGCCGGATGTGAAGCCGAAGCCGAAGTACTACGAAAGCTACCTGCTCGACAACAAGGTGGGGACAGACCACATGTACGGGTCGTTCACGGCGCCGACGACGGGCGTTCACGGCTGGTTCTGGCAGAACAAGACGAAGAAGGTGGTCACGTTCCACCTGGTGACGGCCGGTTTTTACGATGCGGCGAAGATGTTCGCGGACGATCCGAAGGGCGAGGACATGCCGATCGAGGACGCGAAGTAGGGCGGTTGAGACGAGAACCGCTTTAAGCTAAAACCGCTTTAAGCTAAAACCGCTTTAAGCTAAAACCACGTTAAGCTAAAACCACCATCGGATGATAGACGTGCGGCAGGGCGATTTTGCCGATTGCCGCGAGGCGTCCATCGGGGCCGATGGCTTTCACATGCTCGGAGCCGGCGTTGACGCGGAAGGGTGAGACGGCGAAGTCGCGGCCCTGGCGGATCTGCGCGAGCGTGGTGTCGTCGACGTAGACGGCGGGGAAGTCGGGGAGAAGCTCGCTGCCGGCGAGAAGAGCATCGGCGAGGCGGCCTTCATCCTTCAACAACTGCAGTTCTTCCAACGTGCGGGCCTGGGCGAGGCGAAAGGGGCCGGATGCGGTGCGCTCCAGTTCTTCGATGTGCGCGCCGCAGCCGAGCGACTGGCCGAGCTGGTGGGCGATGGTGCGGACGTAGGTTCCGGCCGAGCAGCGGACGCGGAGGCGCGCACGGCAGCCATCGATGCCGAGCAGCGATAGTTCGTAGATGGTGACTTTCACCGGCGCCAGTTCGACGGGGATGTTTTTGCGCGCAAGTTTGTACGCGGGAACGCCGCCGATTTTTTTTGCGGAGACGGGCGGAGGAGTTTGGAGGATTTCGCCGCGCATGGGGGCGAGGCAGGCTTCGATGTGGTCGGCGAGGAGGGCGGGTTCGACGGGATCGCCGACTGGTTCGCCATCGGCATCGTAGGTCGAGGTAGCGAAGCCGAAGCGGACGACGGCATCGTAGGCTTTATCGGCTTTATCGAAGAACTGCGCGAGGCGCGTGGCCTGGCCGATCATGACGGGGAGGACGCCGGTGGCGAGAGGGTCGAGCGTGCCGAGATGGCCGACGCGGCGGGTGCCGGCGATGCCGCGCATTTTGTTGACGACGTCGTGCGACGTCCAGGTGCGCGGCTTATTGACTACGATAATTCCGTCCAGATTCACTTCTGCCTTTCCGGTGCGTTGATTGGGGACTGCGATCAGGACGCCGGAGAGTTCCGGCGAGCGAGACATATATATCCCAGAGTAAGGTCTCGCTTTGTGTCGAGGCGATCGGGCAGCGGGGCGAGCAGCGCGGCGGGCCGAGGAGGAGGGCGGCGAAGGGGAACAGGAGCCACTTCCGGCAGGCGGCGGTTGCGATTGACGACGGTGACGGCGGGGGAGCCGGGGATCGTCACGCTATGTTAACTCGCTTAACACATAACTCGCTTAACAGCAACAACTTGCCCAACAAGTGTTGTACCATAAGCGAAAAGGAGGAATGGCGTTGTACGGAATCGGCGCGCAGCTGCGTGAGGAAAGACTCAGGCGGAAACTTGCGCTCGACGATATCGCACGAGAGACGCGCATTTCCTCCCGCTATCTGCAGGCGATCGAAGCGGAAGATTACGCAAAGCTGCCGGGGCTGGTGTTCACGCGGAACTTCGTCAGGCAGTACGCGAAGCTGCTGGAGATGGATGCAGAGCAGCTGCTGAATCAGATGCCGAAGCTGGATGAATCGATGGTGCCGCTGCCCGATCCGCCGGCACGCGTGAGAAGACGGCAATGGCATCTGCGCAGCAATCCGGCGTTCGCCTCGGCTGCGTGGCTGGCGGTGCTGATGGTTGCGGGCGTGGCCGCTTATTATCACTTCAACGGATTTCCGTGGGTTCGGGAAAAGCTGCCGGAGATGTGGCGCACGACGCAGGCAGCAGCGGTGGCGACGCATCAGGCGGCGGAAGTGAAGAGCGTGGCGGCGGCTCCGCAGTTGCCAGCAGGCGCCGGGGCGGCGGAGCAGAGCGCGGCAGCGCAGCAGAACACGGCGGTTCCGGCAGCACCGGTGGTGATGGCTGATGCCGCAGTTCCGCCGGCGGCGGCGAGCCGGCCGGTGCAGGTGGTGGTGAAGGCACATGCGGCATCGTGGCTGCAGGTGACGGCGGACGGCAAGCCGGCCTACACGGGCACACTGCGGCCGAATGAGACGAAGACGATCTCGGCGGACGGAGCGGTTCGCGTGCTGACGGGCAATGCGGGCGGCGTGACGATTTCGCTGAACGGACGGATGCTCGATCCACTGGGCGAGGACGGACAGGTGCGCTCGGTGCGGCTGACGGTGGATGGTCCGGAGTTTCCGGCAGCAAAGACGGAAGCGCCGGCGGCGGATCCGCTGTAAAAGCGAGTCAGGCCGCGGGCGGGGTCTCGGAGGCGCCCGAGGTACGAGCCGCGCGGACGGCGGCGCGTTCACGACGGCGGAGCAGACGGGCTTCGCGGCGGTCGGCAAGCAGGGCGCGGCGGCGGTCGCGTTCGGCATCGAGAAGTTCACGGCGGGAACGCTGCTTCACGCGGATATCGATCTTGCGCCAGAATTTGCGGAAGTAAGAAATCGCCGACCAGATCGAGAAAAAAACAACAACGTACAGCGACCAGGTGGCCCACTGCAGGAACGCCGGGTGGTGGATGGAAAGCACAAGCAGGGAAATCGCCACAACCTGGAAGAATGTCTTGGTCTTGCCAAGTTCGTTGGCGCTGATGGTGTAGCCTTCGGCGGCGGCAATGGCGCGCAGGCCGGAGACGGCGAATTCGCGGCCGATGATGAGCACGACCAGCCAGCTGGCAACGACGCGTTCTTCAACGAGGGCAATGAGGGCGGCGGAGACGAGGAGCTTATCGGCAATGGGGTCCATGAGGGTGCCAATAGTGGTGACCTGGCCCCAGCGGCGGGCGAGGTAGCCGTCGAGAAGATCGGTGGTGGCGGCGACCCAGAAGATGAGCAGGGCGATGAGGTCGTTGGTGATGAGGAGACCGTTCCAATGGAGGGCAATGCGCTCCTCGACGAGGACGGCGACGATGAGGGGGATGAAGAAGATGCGGACGAGAGTGAGGGAGTTGGGCAGATTCATCGATCTACTCCAATTGTGGAAATCAGAGAAAGAAACGGGCGCGCTGACAGAAAATTACATTGACGTGAATTTTCGTTTGAATTAACGGTCAAGACGTTTAATTCTAATTGCTTAGACGGACTGCTGCGTCTCGGTTCAAAGTGAGCCAAGCTGAATCGGCGCAATGGTTTCCGGAGTGTCATGGGCAATTCTACACAGATTTTTCCACAGGCAAACCGGGGGTTCGAATAAGATAGCGCCGGAGGCGGCGGCGGAGAGATTCGGGCGCGTCGACCTCCATTTCGCATAAGTTTCCATCATAATCCTCGGCGAGGACTTTGCCACATTGATGCAACAAAGCGATGGAGGCGCCGTCGCGGAGAGGGATGCGGAAGCGGACCTTTTCGACGGCGTCGAAGGGGACGGCCTGATCGATGAGGCGGAAGAGATCGGGGAGGCCGGCGCCGGTGAGTCCGCTGACGAGGACGGCGGGAGTGAGGGGGCTTTGGCCGGCTTCGCCGAGGAGGCGGGGGCCGAGGATGCCGGCGTCGCGTTCTTCGGGAGGAAGACAGTCGGCCTTGTTGAGGACGAGGATTTGGGGGGTGCCGGAGGCGCCGATTTCGGAGAGCACGCGGAAGACTTCGGCGACGTGGCGCGGGGCGCGGTCGGAGGAGACGTCGACCACGTGGAGGATGAGGGCGGCGTCGGCGACCTCTTCGAGAGTGGCGCGGAAGGCTTCGATGAGCGTGGTGGGGAGGTTGCGGATGAAGCCGACGGTATCGCTGAGGATGACGCGGCGGTTGGAGGGCAGAGCGATGGCACGCAGGGTGGGGTCGAGCGTGGCGAACATTTTGGCGTCGGCGAGGACGCCGGCGGAGGTGAGGCGGTTGAAGAGCGTTGACTTGCCTGCGTTGGTGTAGCCGGCGAGAGAGACGGTGGGGACGGGGACGGCGTCGCGGCGGCGGCGATGGAGGGCGCGCCCGGAGCGGACGTGTTCGAGTTCCTGTTCGAGCTTTTTGATTTTTACGGCGATGCGGCGGCGGTCGGTTTCAAGCTTGGTTTCGCCGGGGCCGCGGGTGCCGATGCCGCCGCCGAGCCGGGAGAGCGATTTGCCCTGCCCGGTGAGGCGCGGCAGGATGTATTTGAGCTGGGCGAGCTCGACCTGGAGGCGGCCTTCGGCGGTGCGGGCGCGGGAGGCGAAAATGTCGAGGATGAGCTGGGTGCGGTCGATGACTTTGACGCCGGTGGCGGCTTCGAGATTGCGCTGCTGGGTGGGGGTGAGGTCGTGATCGAAGATGATGACGTCGGCGTGGGCGGCGTCGGTGAGTTCCTTGAGCTCCTCGACTTTGCCGTGGCCGATGAGAGTGGCGGCTTCGGCGTCGGGGCGGACCTGAAAGAGCTGAGCGGCGATTTCGGCGCCGGCGGAGACGGCAAGTTCGGCGAGTTCCTGAAAGGACTCGGTGGCCGAGGAAGACGCTGCGCCGCGGCGGCGTTCGAAACCGGCGAGGATGGCCCGTTCGGGCGTGTGTTCAAGCGATATCGTGAGGAGGAGCTCCGCTGGATATAGTTTATCGGAGCGCCGCGAGGCACGGCACTCCGAAAGCAATCAATGCAGCGATCCGGTTATTCGCCGCTGCCGACAGCGACAGCAACCGGTCCGGGGGCCCCGCTGTGCGCAGGCGCGTGCACGGGGTGAGCGCTGCGCAAGGTGACGACGGTGGAAATCGCGTGCTTGAAAATCAGCTGTTCCTGATTGTTGGTTTCGAGCACCAGCGAATATTTGTCAAAGCTTCGGATGCGGCCGGAAAGCTTCACGCCGCTCAGAAGATAAATTGTGACAACACCTTTTTCCTTGCGCGCATTGTTTAAAAAGCTGTCTTGTATATTTTGCGCCGGTTTGTCCATAGCTTCGTTCCAGGGTCCGTAATTAGGGTTGCAAGCAGATCGGAGGCGGACCGATAGCATTGTAACGCAATAGCAGTACCTTTTGTGATAAGAAATACGTTGTTCCCGGGTGAAAGTTCAAGAGGGGATCGTATACTCCTGAGGTATATGGCAGTGTACGGACGGTTTGAACAGGACGGAGAGACGGCGTGGGGCGAGCTGGAAGACGGCTGGGTGATGGAGATCCGGGACATCTTCGGCCTCCGGCAGCGGACGGGACGCGATTTCGCGGTGGGGGCGGTAAAGATGTTGCCGCCGTGCGAACCCTCGAAGGTGCTGGCGGTGGGCCAGAATTATGCCAGCCACCTGCAGGGGCGGCCGGTGCCGACGGTTCCGCCGATCTTTTATAAGCCGGTAAGCTGCATTGTGGGGACGGAAGCGGAGATTGTGCTGCCACCGGATGCGACGGACGCGCACTACGAGGGCGAGCTGGTGGTGATGGTGGGCAAGCGACTGCGGAATGCGTCGAAGGAGGAAGCGGCGGAGGCTGTGTTCGGGCTGACGTGCGGCAACGACGTAAGCGAGCGCGTTTGGCAGAAGGGCAAGGGGCCGGACGGGGCGGGCAAGGACGTGCAGTGGTGGCGCGCGAAGGGCTGCGACACTTTCGGGCCGGTTGGGCCGTGGGTGGTGACGGGGCTGAATCCGGATAACCTGCGGCTGGATACCCGGGTGAACGGCGAGACCGTGCAGTGCGGCCGGACGAGCGAGCTGATCTTCAGCGTGGCGGAAGTGCTGGCGTTTGCGAGCCGCTACGTGACGCTCGAACCGGGCGACATTTTGTACACCGGGACGCCGGGAGTGACGAAGGCGATGAAGCCGGGGGACGTGGTGGAGGTGGAGATCGAGGGGATCGGAGTCCTGCGGAACCGGGTGGTGGCGGGGTAGATCCGGCGGGATTGCGGCTCGGGCGCAACGGAGAGGCGACGGGGTCGGCGAGAGCGCGGGATGAGCTACGCACACACGGTCGGTTCGGTCACGTATCGCTTTGACGATCTGAAGACGCTGCTGGCGCGGGCGACGCCGCGGCGGTCCGGCGATGAACTGGCCGGGGTGGCGGCGCGGACGGCGGAAGAACGCGTGGCGGCGCAGATGGCGCTGGCCGATTTGCCGCTGGGGGAGTTCCACCGGGAGCTGCTTGTTCCTTACGAAACCGATGAAGTGACGCGGCTGATTGTCGATGAGCTCGACGGCGCGGCGCTGGCGAATGTGGCGCATTTCACGGTGGGGGAGTTCCGCGACTGGCTGCTCGGCGAACAGGCGACACCGGCTGCGCTGGCGGCACTCGCGCCCGGGCTGATGCCGGAGATGGCAGCGGCGGTGAGCAAGATCATGCGGGTGCAGGATCTGATCGCGGTGGCGGCGAAGATCCGGGTGGTGACGCGCTTCCGCACGACGGTGGGGCTGGCGGGGCGGCTTTCGACGCGACTGCAGCCGAATCATCCGACGGACGATCCGGCGGGCATTGCGGCGAGTATTCTCGACGGGCTGCTGCTGGAGAGCGGCGATGCGGTGATCGGGATCAATCCGGCATCGGACAGCGTGGAGAGCGTGGTGACGCTGCTGCGGATGATCGATCGGGTGAGGACGACGCTGCGGATTCCGGCGCAGAGTTGCGTGCTGGCGCATGTGACGACGCAGATGGAAGCGATGCGGCGGGACGCTCCGGTGGACCTGGTGTTCCAGTCGATTGCGGGGACTGAGGCGGCGAATGCGTCGTTCGGGGTGAACCTCGGGATGCTGGAGGAGGCGTGGCAGGCGGCGCGCGACCTGAAGCGCGGGGCGCCGGGCGACGAAGGCGGCAACAACATCATGTACTTCGAGACCGGCCAGGGGAGCGCGCTTTCGGCGAACGCACATCACGGGATGGATCAGCAGACGTGCGAGGCGCGGGCGTACGGGGTGGCGCGGCATTTCCGGCCGATGCTGGTGAACACGGTAGTGGGGTTCATCGGGCCGGAATATTTGTACGACGGCAAGCAGATTATGCGGGCGGGCCTCGAAGATCACTTCTGCGGCAAGCTGCTGGGGCTGCCGATGGGGTGCGACATCTGCTACACGAATCACGCGGAGGCGGATCAGGACGATATGGACGCGCTGCTCACGCTGCTCGGCACGGCGGGCGTGAACTTCATAATGGGCGTGCCGGGCGCGGACGACGTGATGCTGAACTACCAGAGCACGTCCTTCCACGATGCGCTGTATGTGCGGGGGCTGCTGGGGCTGCGTCCGGCGCCGGAGTTCGAGGCGTGGCTGGAGCGGCACAGGCCGGAACTGCCGCGGGCGGTGAGTCTGCTGGCAAGCGGAGGAAATGCGGAGGAGTTGTTCCGTGCTTGAGCTGAGGCGGTTCACTCCGGCGCGCGTGGGGCTGGAGCGCGCGGGGAACGCCATCGGGACGCGCGAGTTGCTGGCGTTCCAGTTGGCGCATGCGCGGGCTCGCGACGCGGTGCACGGGCCATTCGATACCGGCGCGCTGGCGACGGAGATTGAAGCGGCGGGGATGCAGACGCTGGCGGTGGCGAGCGCGGCGCGGGACCGTCCGGAGTATCTGCGGCGGCCTGACCTGGGGCGGCGGCTCGACGGAGCATCGAGAAGGGCCGTGGGCGAGACGGGTGGCCCGTGGGACGTGGTGTTCGTGGTGGCCGACGGACTTTCGCCGCTCGCGGTGCAGACGCAGGCGGCGGCGCTGTTGCGTGCGGTGGCGGAGCGGCTGGACCGCGCGGAGTGGCGGATCGGGCCGGTGGCGATCGCGTCGCAGGGACGCGTGGCGCTGGGAGATGAAATTGGCGAGGCGATGGGGGCGGCGCTGACGGTGATGCTGATCGGGGAGCGGCCCGGACTCAGCGCGGCGGACAGCATGGGGGTGTATCTGACATGGTCGCCGCGGGCGGGACGGACGGATGCGGAGCGGAACTGCATCTCGAATATCCGGGCGGAGGGCTTGTCGACGGGTGCGGCGTGTGAGCTGCTGGTGTTCCTGATGCGGGAGTCGCGAAGGCGGTGCCTGTCGGGGGTGGCGCTGAAGGCGGGGGCCGCGCCAGGTATAATTCGGGAACCGTGACATCTTCTTCTGAACGCACTGGCGGCGTCTCCACGCTGCTTTTTGGCCTCACGATTCTGCTGAGCGCATTCCTTCTCTTCCAGGTGCAGCCGCTGATTGCGAAGCTGATTCTGCCGTGGTTCGGCGGTTCGGCGGCGGTGTGGACCACGTGCATGCTGTTCTTCCAGCTGGCGCTGCTGGGCGGATACGCTTATGCGCACTGGCTGATCGATCATCCGGGGAAGCGGCAGACGTTTATTCACGTGGGCCTGATGGTGCTGAGCCTTGCGGCGCTGCCGATTCTGCCATCGGCATGGTGGAAGCCGGCGCCGGGGGCGGATCCGCTGTGGCCGATTCTGGGGCTGCTGACGGCGACGGTGGGGCTGCCGTATTTTCTGTTGTCGTCGACGAGCCCGCTGCTGCAGTCGTGGTACTCGCGGTCGACGGGCGGGGCGATGCCGTACCGGTTCTTCGCGCTGTCGAATATCGGGTCCATGGTGGGGCTGCTGAGCTATCCGATCTTCGTGGAGCCGTGGCTGCGGAATCAGGAGCAGGCGTGGATGTGGTCGGGCGGATATGTGCTGTTCGTGGCGGTTTGCGCGACGGTGGCGCTGACGTCGCGGAGCACGCGCGTGGCGGCCGAGCAGCAGGCGAAAAGCGAAGACAGCGGGCCGGCTCCGCGCATGAGCGACAGGCTGCTGTGGATGGCGCTGGCGGCGTGTCCTTCAGCGCTGCTGCTGGCGATGACGAATCATCTGACGCAGAACATTGCGCCGATTCCGTTCCTGTGGGTGTTGCCGCTGGTGCTGTATTTGCTGAGCTTCATTCTCTGCTTCGACAGCGATAAGTGGTACCGGCGCGGCCTGTTCGGCACGGCGGCGGGGATTGCGCTGGCGTGGATGGCGTTCGAAATGGTGGAGGTGCGGATCGGCAACATCCGGATGGCGGTGGCGTTTTTCAGCGCCGTGATGTTTATCCTCTTCATGGTTTGCCATGGCGAACTGGCGCGCAGGAAGCCGGCGCCGAAACATCTGACGGGCTTCTTCCTGATGGTGTCGCTCGGCGGCGCGATCGGCGGACTGCTGATCGGGCTGGCGGCGCCGCATCTGTTCAACGCGCTGTACGATCTGCCGCTGGTGGTGACGCTGACGTCGGTGCTGCTGCTGGGCCTGTTGTGGAAGGGCCAGAACCGGGGCGGGACGCCGGCATCGAAGGAATCGGCAAAAGATAACCGGATGACGGGAGTGGTGGCGGCGCTGCTGCTGGGATTCGTGGGGATCCGCGAAATCGCGGCGATGAAGTTCGGCGCGCCGAAGTTCCTTTCGACCACGTACGACACGATGTGTCTGTTCGGGCTGGCGGGCGCGGCGGCGGCGTATCTGATCACGCGGACGAGGGCGTCTTTCGACCGGCGGCTGCTGGCGTTTGTGGCCGGGGCGGCGGTTGCGACCTCAGTGACGACAGCGCTGGTGCGCGACGAGTGGCAGCGGGATGCCGATGCGCGGGTGATGGTGCGCAATTTTTACGGCGCGCTGAAGGTCTACGACACGCAGGCCGAAACCAAGGGCGCGGTGCGGATCCTGAAGCACGGCACGATCGATCACGGCGAGCAGTTCCTCGACATGCGCTACCGGCGCGAGGCCACGGCGTACTTCACGCATCATTCGGGCGTGGGCGTGGCGATGCTGGCGGTGGATAAGCTGGGGCCGAAGAAGGTGGGAGTGATCGGGCTGGGCGCGGGGACGCTGGCGGCATACGGGCGCGGCGGCGACACGATGCGGTTTTACGACATCAATCCGCTGGTGAAGCAGGTGGCGGAGAGTCAGTTCTACTTCCTGCGGGATTGTCCGGCGGCGAATGAAGTGGTGCTGGGCGATGCGCGGCTGGTGCTGGAGCAGGAGCCGTCGAATCAGTATGACGTGCTGGTGGTGGACGCGTTTTCGGGCGATGCGATTCCGGTTCATCTGCTGACGGCAGAAGCATGGAAGCTGTACTGGAAGCATCTGAAGCCGGACGGAGTGCTGGTGGTACACGTTTCCAACCGCTATCTGCGGCTGGCGCCGGTGGTGGCGCTGGGCGCGGAGGCGAACGGCAAGACGGCGCGCCTTGTGGTGAACGGCGAAGAAGACGAGGAAGAAGAAGCGATGTCGGACTGGGTGATCGTGACCAGCCGCGCGGGCTTCTTCGATCAGCCGGGCGTGGCGGCGGCAGTGACGCAGATCAAGCCGATTGCGGGGCTGAAGCCGTGGACCGACGATTACAGTAACCTGTATAAGATCCTGCGGTAGGCGAGTTACTCTTTGCGCTTTTTCAGCGCGACGGCATTCATGCAGTAGCGGAGGCCGCCGGGCGGAGGGCCGTCGGGGAAGACGTGGCCGAGGTGCGCGTCGCAGGTGTTGCAGACGGTTTCGACGCGCGTCATGCCGTAGCTGGTGTCGACGTTATAGGCGATGGCGTTGTCGGCAACGGGCTGCGTGAAGGACGGCCAGCCGGTGCCGGAATCGAACTTCTGCGAGGCATCGAAGAGCAGGGTGTCGCAGCAGAGGCACGAGTAGAGGCCGGGCTCGAAGAGTTCGCACATAGGCGAACTGAAGGGGCGCTCGGTGCCGGCCTGGCGGGTGACGCGGTACTGTTCGGGCGTCAGCTGGCTGCGCCATTCGGCGTCGGTGCGCACGACTTTCGTTGCGGGCGCGGGGTTGCCGGTTTTGGCGGTGCGCAGGATGTCATTCCACGTGAGCATGCGGGCGTTCCTCGGAAAGTTCCTTCTTCAGAAAGTAATTTAGCGCGGTCCGGATGACGGCGATGGCGCCGAGCTTGCCAATCTGATCCCAGCTGGGGGCGACGGCGGTGGAGAGGATGTCGGCGCCGAGCTGGAGTTCGAGGGCGAGCGCGAGATAGCGGGCGAAGCAGAGGCGGGTGGCGCCGAAGAGGTCGCCGTGCGGATTGCCGCGGGAGCCGCGCAGGCCGGCAAAAAACGTGAGGGCGGTGGCGAGGATGCCGGCGGCGATGACGGCCGCGCCGGTGACTTCGACAATGAGACGAAGCCAAAGGACGGCGTTGGCGACGGCCAGTTCGGCGGCGGCGAGCGTGGGGTCGGTGGGCATCCGGTGACGGTGAACTCAGGTTAGCGCAAGAATGGGAGTGGTGCGGCGCGAGGGGGATTGGTGAGGATCGACAAGTGGCTGTGGGCGGCGCGGTTCTTCAAGACGCGGTCGATGGCGGCGAAGGCATGCGAGATGGGGCGCATCGAATCGGGCGGGCAGACTGCGAAACCGGCGCGCGAGGTGCGGGTGGGCGATACGCTGCGAGTGAAGAACGACGCGGCGGAGTTCGTGGTGGAAGTGCTGGGGCTGAGCGAGATGCGCGGGCCGGCGGCGGTGGCGCAGGGATTGTATCGCGAGACCGAAGCGAGCCGCGCGGCGCGGGCGGCGGCGGCGGAGATGAAGAAGTCAGCGGCGACCTTCGATTTTCTGCATGAGGGCCGGCCGTCGAAGCGCGACCGGCGGGAGATCGACCGGCTGCGGGGGCGGATTCACCCGTTCAACGGATAGATCATCGAAACTTCGCGCGTTCGTAACCGGATGTTTCGGGGGATGAACCTATGCTGGGCGTAAGTGCGAGGGCTCAGACAATTCGCGGCGGGCACGTTCGCGTTCATCGTCATGGCTTGCTGCGGCTGCGCGCAGGTACCGGAAGCGGGTGCGCCGCTGGCGGTCGGCAGCGCGACAAGCAGCGCAGACACGGCAAACAGCGCTTCGAACACGCCGGGGACGCCGAATACGGCGGTGTCGCAGCCGCCCGACAAACACATGTTCGGGATTCTGCCGAATTACCGGACGGCGGATCCGACGCAGGCGTTTCGCGCACTGAGTCCGCTCGAAAAGTTCACGATCGCGGAGCACGATTCATTCGATCCGCCCGGGTACTTCATCGCCGGATGGTACACGATGATTTATCAGCTGCAAAACCCGAATCCGGAGTTCGGCCAGGGGATGAAGGGTTACGCGCACCGTTATGCGACGACGTATGCGGACCAGATGGCGGGCAACATCATGACGGAATGGGCGATGCCGAGTCTGCTGCACGAAGATCCGCGCTACTTCCGGCGCGGCTACGGCAGCGTGCCAGTGCGGGTGGCGTGGGCGCTGTCGCGCATACTGGTGACGCGGACGGATCGCGATAAGTACCGGTTCAACTACTCGGAGTTTCTGGGCAACGCGGTGAGCGCGAGCATTGCAAACGCGTACTACCCGCGCAACCGAACGCCGGGCGATAACGTGCAGCGCCTCGAAGTGCAGCTGATGTCGGATTCGATTTCAAACTGCCTGAAAGAGTTCTGGCCGGATATCAAGAAGGCCCTGCATCCGGGGCCGATGCGGCGGCATACGGCGCACGATCGGTAACGTCGGGGCAGCCCGCCGTACACTGAGTCTTGCCCCGCTATTGCGACATCAGCCTGCCGGTGCCGCTCGACCAGGCGTTCACCTATTCCCTGCCCCTCACGCTGCAGCACCGCGTGCGCGCGGGCATGCGCATGCTGGTGCCCTTCGGCACGCGCAAGATGGTGGGCGTGGTGCTGCGGGTTCACGACGATGCGCCAGAGCCCGGCGGCGGAACGCCCACGATCAAAGAAGCGTTGCGGGTACTCGATACCGAGCCTGTGCTGGGCGACGAGCTGATCGCGCTCGGCCGGTGGATCGCCGGCTATTATTGCGCGCCTCTCGGCGAGGTGCTGCGGGGGATGACGCCGCTTGCGCATGAGAACAAGCAGGGTAAGGTCTATTCGCTGACGGACGCCGGGCGGGATGCATCGCGGCAGCTTTCCATGGTGCACGAAGCCGGCGCCACGCTGAATGAAGTAATCCAGATGCTGGCGGCGCGACCGCTCACGGCGGCTTATCTGAAGAAGAAACTGCCGCTGGCCGATAAGGCGATCAAATCGCTGGAGCGCAAGGGCTGGATCGCGGTGGAGGAAGTGGATCGGGATCGCGATCCGATGCGCGCGCCGGCGGCGAAGCTGCGTGTGGAAGCGACGGACAAAGAGGCCGAGGGGAAATTGCCGAAGCCGGAGCGCGAGTTGCTGGCATATCTGGCGCTGCATCCGGGCTCGCACAATCTGGGCGAGATCGAAGAGCTGGTGAAGAATGCCGGCACGGCGGCGCGCAGCCTGGGGCGCAAGGGACTGCTGCGGCTGACGCCGGAGCGCGTCGAAATTCGCAGCGCGCCGATTCGCGCGCCGCACGATCTGAACGTGACGCAGAGGAATGCGTACGATCTGATCGCGGCCGGAATCGCGTCGCAGAAGTTCTGCACGTTTTTGCTGCACGGGGTGACGGGGTCGGGCAAGACCGAGGTGTATCTGAACGCGATGCAGCGGACGCTCGAAGCCGGGCGCAGCGCGCTGATGCTGGTGCCGGAGATTGCGCTGACGCCGGCGGTGGCCGGGCAGTTCTACGCGCGGTTCGGCGATAAGGTGGCGATTCTGCATTCGGCCTTCAGCGATTCCGAGCGCGCGGACCAGTGGCGGCGGATACGCGCGGGCGAGGCGCGGGTGGTGGTGGCGACGCGGTCCGGGGTGTTCGCTCCGGTGCGGGACCTGGGGCTGATTGTGGTGGACGAAGAGCACGACGCCAGCTACAAGCAGGAAGAGACGCCGCGCTATCACGGGCGGGACGTGGCGATCGTCAGGGCGCAGGCGGCGGGGGCGTGCGTGGTGCTGGGGTCGGCAACGCCGAGCCTTGAGAGCCGTTTCAACGCGGAGAACGGCAAGTACACCCTGCTGGAACTGCCGGACCGGATTGCGGAGCGGCCCATGCCGAAGGTGGAAGTGGTGGATATGCGCGAGGAGTTTCTGGAGACGCGCAAGCATGCGATCTTTTCGCGCGCGCTGCTGGGGGCGATTCGCGACCGCCTGGCCAACAACGAACAGGCGATGGTGCTGCTGAACCGGCGCGGGTATTCGACGTTCGTGGCGTGCCGGTCCTGCGGCGAGCGCGTGCAGTGCCGGAACTGTTCGGTAACGATGACGTTCCACCGGCGCGACCGGCGGTTGCTGTGCCATTACTGCGGGTATGCGGAGAAGCCGCCGTCGGTGTGCCCGAAGTGCGGGAGCGAGCATGTGCAGTTCATGGGGTCGGGGTCGGAGCGGGTGGAGGATGAACTGCACGCGGAATTTCCGGAGGCGAGGATTGCACGCCTCGACAGGGACACGGTATCGGGCAAGCGGCAGTTTGAGGACATCCTGAATAATTTTCGGGAGCGGAACTTCGACATTCTGGTGGGCACGCAGATGATTGCCAAGGGGCACGATATTCCGAACGTGACGCTGGTGGGCGTGGTGTCGGCGGACGTGGGGATCGGGATGCCGGACTTCCGGGCGGCGGAGCGGACGTTTCAGATCCTGACGCAGGTGGCGGGGCGGGCGGGGCGCGGCGAGTTGCCGGGCGTGGTGTACATGCAGACGATCAATCCGGATCATTACGCGATTCGCCTCGCGGCACTGCAGGACTATGCGGGGTTCTTCGAAAAGGAACTGCAGTTCCGCAGGTTCATGAAGTACCCGCCGTTTGCTGCGATGGCAAATGTACTGGTGCGGGCGGCGAAGCAGGAGGATGCGCTGCGGATGTCGGCGGAACTGGGGCATCATCTGACGCCGGCGCCGGAGAATATGCGGATCATGGGCCCGGCGGAGGCTCCGGTGCAGCGGCTGAAGGCGGAGTTCCGCTATCAGATGCTGATTAAGGCCGGGAGCCGGAAGGCGCTGAACGCGGTGCTGCGGCGGGCGCAGGAGTTTGCGCGGGAACAGAAGTGGAGCGCGACGGCGCTGGTGATCGACGTAGATCCGCTGACGCTGCTTTAGCGCTTCCGGGCAGAGGCGCGCGGCGCGGAGTAAGCTGGTGAGGAATGAATATTGAGGTTCTTCTCACCGAGGCGGAGATTGCCGATGAGTTTGCCGAGTCGCTCGAGGCGCGCGATCTGCCGGAGAAATTCTTTTACTGGCAACCGGCGTCGGTAAAGGCGTGGCAGGAGATTGAGCGGACGTCGCACGAGAGTCTGGTGCCGACGTGGGCCGCGCTGGCGGGGCGGGCGGCAGACCTGGTGAAGGGATTTGCGGGCCGGGTCCCGGTGATCAGCTTCGGAGCGGGAGACGGGTCTAAGGACCGGGCGATTTTAAAGTCGTTGCTGGCGGCGGGCCGCGAGGTGAAGTATTTCCCTGTGGACGCGAGCCAGAACATGCTGGAGATGGCCTGCGCGGCGGCGGAAGATGAAGACTGCGACGTGCTGGGGATCAAGGCCGATATATCCAGCCCGATGCATCTGATGCTGGCGGCCGATGTGAGCGAGGCGCCGCGGCTGTTCCTGATGGTGGGCAACACGCTGGGCGGGTTCGATCCGCTGGATCAGATCCGGCACGTGGCGGGGTGTCTGCACGCGGGCGATATTCTGCTGGTGGACGGGCAGATTTACGAACAGGAGACCGAGTACCCCACGGCGCAGCACGAAAACTGGGTCTTTTCGCCACTGGCCAGCGTCGGGATCACGCCGGAAGACGGCGGGATGAAGTTCGCCGAAACTGCGGACGATCGCTGGGAAGGGCTCTATTTGCTGACGCGGCGTTTTCAGACGGCGCGCGATTTAAGCATCCGGTCAATGGGGCGGCAGATTCAGATAGCGCGCGGGGAACGGATCGTAATGAACTTCCGGTTCCGGTTCACGCGGGAAGGATTTCATTCGCTGCTGACGCGTCACGCCCGGCTGAAGATTGTGGCGGAGATTCCGAGCGCGGACGGACGTTACGTAACGGCCGTTTGCACGAAGTAGCGCATCGCGGAAGCGGCACAAAGGCCGCCGAACAAAAAAAGAGCGGCGGGAGTGGTGCTCCCGCCGCTCGAGTTACCAGTCCGGGCCCGGCTTGTCTGATTCGCCGGACGCCCGAACCGGTTAGTTGACGACCAGCGTAAAGGTGGTCGTACCGGTGCCGGCTGCCGCTGCGTTGGACGGAGCCGTGCCGTCGGTCGCCGTTACCGTCACGGGGTACGAGCCGGCGACTGCGCCGGAGGTAACCGCGACGGTTCCGGAGTTGATGGTGACCCAACCGAGCGCGAGCGTTGTGGCATCGAGCGAATAGGTCACCGTGCCCGTATTGCCCGTGGCGGAGACGGTGGTGACGTTGCTGGCGCTGCCGTGAGTGGGCAGCGACCACCGACGTATGGGTGACCGCCAGAGCCTCCACAACGCTGAAGCTGATGCTGCCGGTCAGAGGCGTACCGCTGGTGGAATCGGTCGCCTGGACGGTGACGTTGTACGTACCGGCCGGAGTTGCCGCCGTGGTGCCGAGAACACCAGAACTGCTGACCGTCATGCCGGTGGGCACGGAGCCAGGAGCCGTGATGGCGTAGCTGTAGGGATACACGCCGCTGGTGGCGTTGACGGTGGTCAGCGAGGCGCTGGCCGTGCCGAACGTCGCATGGTAAGGCGCGGTGCCGGTGCTGGTCATATAGAGGCCGCCGGCCACGGTCAGCGTGAACGTGGTGGTACCGGTGACCGGAACGTTGGCCGAGTCGGTGGCGGTAACAGTCACGGTGTAGGAACCGGCGGTATTGGCGGCGGGTACGCCGCTGATGGCGCCGGTAGAGGCGTTCAGCGTCAGTCCGGACGGGAGCAGTCCGCTGGTCACGGCGTAGCGGTAGGGGCTGGTGCCTTCAGTCGCCGCCACCGAGTTGTTCGAACTGCCCCAGGTCACGCCGACGGTCCCGGTGAGACCGGCTCCGCTCGGCGGCGCCACTTTGAGCCGCGGAGCGACCCAGATGCTGACGCCCGACTGGCTGGACTTCGAGTTCGACGTGACGACGACCGGAAGTTGCACCGGCGCGGTGATCGTCGAAACAGCCGCGCCCGCCGTATTGGTAAACGGACCCGCGCCGCTGCCGGGGAGCGTGACGTTGAGCTGATAGAGGCCGGCTACCGCGCTCGGCACCCAGCCGGCGTAGGTCACGGTTCCGGCGACGCCGCCGATGGTCACGGACGGCAGATCGGGATCGGGGTTGCTGCTGACGGTTTGCAGGATGCACGGAGCCATGCGTCCGGTGTTCAGTACCGAGGAGAGCAGCAGGGTCCCATCGAGCGAGGCCAGCGAGTTCCCCGTCTGGGTGTTAAACGAAGAGAGGAACGAAGCGGGCGAGACGCAGTCGGTGGGCCATACGCCGCCGCCGGTGCTGCCGTTGCTCGCCGTGCTGTCCGGCACGCCGAGACCGGTCATGTAGATCTGGATCGTGTCGGAATCGGCGGCTGTGGAGCGCATGCCGCCCGGGTTGGTGTTGCCGATCAGATTGTAGCTCAGATCGAGCGCCGCGCCGCTCCCCTGGCCGTCCGCGCCGATGGTAAAGATACCAGGGTCGGTAGCCGCAACGTTCACCGTGAACGGAGCGCTGCTGTGAAGCGTGGCCCCGGAACCGTAGCCGAAATTCACCACGATGTTGACCTGATTGCCGATCTGGGCGGCAACGCCGCTCGGCACCAGCAGGTTGATCTGGCCGTTGGTGGCAAACAGAAGCGGCGCGGTGCCAAGCGATACCGGCGTGCTGGCCGTGGTCTGGAACGTGACGCTGACCGCGCGCTGCGTCGCGCCAGCGGCGTCCGGACTGAGCGAGGTGGGATAGCTCAGCAGTACCGGGTCCGGCGATCCGGTCAGCACCTGACTGCTGGAGCATCCGGTGCCGCCCGACGAGCAGAAGTTCGCGCCGAAGATGCTGATCATGTCGTACGGCGCAATGGTCGGCACCGTGGGCGGCGTCACCTGAATCAGCGAAGATGCGCTCGTTACCGCCTGAATGATCGGATTGGAACCGATCGAGAGCGTGGCCTGTCCGGTCGGAATGCTGCAGGTGCCGTTCACCGGATTGCAGACGCCGATGATAACGTTGCCGCCCGTGCCCGAGGGAGAGAACGGCAGGTTCGCGTCGGCCGTCGCAGGCACCGTGAAGGTCAGGATCATGTTCGAAGGATTGACGATGGTGCTCGAAATATTCGTATCGGTAATCAGCGAGCCGTTGCTCACGATGCCGACCTTCGTCCGCTGCGTGGGATCGGTTCCGGTAACAAAGCCGGTGCCGGTCAGCGCGACGGTAAAGGTTCCCGACGATGCCGTGGGCAAGGACGCAGGACTGAGGCCCGTGACCGTGGAGCCAGGCGACAGCACGTTGACGCTGAACGTCACCACGATGGTGGACGCCGGACTTCCCCAGGTGAGAGACAGCGTTCCGGTCAACTGGGTCCCGGGCTGCGCGGCGGCGAAGACCAGAGGATTGAAGGACACGTTGATCGGAGTGCCGAAGCTGTAGGCAAGGCCATTCTGCTGGCCGGCGGCAATCGTTGGCTGGAGCGTCCCGCCCGTGGTCGCGGTGTACGCGATCGGGGTGTCGGTAGAAATTGCGGTTACCGTGGGCGTGGGCAATGCCTGGCCAACGGTCCAGTTCATGCTGACCACGTTTCCGCCTTCAATCGAGAGCTTCGGACTGCTGTTGGTGATGAAGAGGCTGATGGGTACCGCGAGCGCCCCGTAGCCGGAAACATTCAGCCGCACGGACGTACTGTAGGTGCCGGGAGCAAGAGTATCCGCCACCGTCGTATTGCTGAAACGGATGCTCTTCGGCACAGTGCCGGTGACCGCATCGACGGTCAGCCAGATGGGCAAGCTGGACGTATCGACCGAGAAGAACGGAGCCGGCGTCACGCCTGGCGCGGTCACGTTCACCTGCGCGTAAGCGGCGGCGCCCGATCCTTTGACGTAGCTGATGGAAGCCGGACTCGGCGTGGCGACCAGCACCGACGGCGGAACTACCTGCAGCGATACCGTAATGAGTTTATCCGGCGCCGGCGAATTCAGCAGATGGATCGTCGTTGTGTTGGTGGTGCCGCTGGCAAATCCCCCGCAGCCGGATGCCGCCACCGCCGTGAACGTCACGGCCGAAGAGGCAGCCGTGCCGCCGGTGGTCGGCGTCACAGTCAACCAGGCCGCTGCCGGATTGGTTGTCGTGTCCACCGTAAAGGGAGTACCGCCGGTCGCCGCCGATGTCACCGAAAGCGTCTGCGCGGGCCCGGGTGTATAGGTGTTGCCGCTCTTTACGCACGAGACGGTCAGCGCCGACGGGGAAACCGTCAGTCCCGAGGCCGCGGCGACCAGCGTCGTGTTGACCGTAATGGTGACGTCCGCGGTGCTGCCGCCGGTATTGAAGTGAAATGTGGGGCTGGCGCCGTTGCTCACACCGACGCAGCCGGCCGCGAGACTAACTGTATAAACGATGCCCGCGGTCGAGTTGGACGCGGTCAGCGTCTGACTCGAAGGCGCGGTGACCACAACGCCGCCGGTAAGAGAACCGACTGACACGGCAAGAGTATTGCTGCCGGTCAGCGCCGTCGCGGGTTTAATCGTGAGGCTGGCGGTGCCGGGACCGGCGACCGTGCTGCACGTCAGAGAAACCGAGGTGGAACTGGCCGTCAGCAGGTTAGTGGCATGGAGTGTGCCGGAGCCTGCCGTTAAAGCGATCAAAACGGGGAAGAGACTCGCGGCGTATCGTCGTAATCGTGAAAAGTCCATAAGGGACCGTCCTTAATTCGGAAGATTATTGACGACAGCGCCAGGAAAGCGGCGGGGAACTCTGTCGCTGTCTGGCTTATCGACGGAAGCCGCGGTTACTTTAGCCGCATGATTGGGGAATCCGGAATCCGGCGAAAAATGTAACGGCAAAAAATATGGCAGCGCTAAAGGATTCCCGCATCCTGACCGATAAATGTTCGTGCAGACGCACGGGCCGCGCGAGCCTCTGCACGCAGGGAGCGAAGCCGCCGGCAGCTGTTGCGCATAGCCGGACTCGTCCCGACGCATCCGGGAGGCCGGAGCCTGGAGAACCGACGCTTGCAAGATCAGGATCAGGAAGTCATTCGCGAATTTCTCGTCGAGAGTCACGAAAACCTGTCGCGGCTCGACGAGGAGATTGTCGAGCTGGAAAAGCATCCGAAGGACGAAGCGCTGCTGGCGAGCATCTTCCGGACGATTCACACTATTAAAGGAACGTGCGGCTTCCTCGCGTTTACGACGCTCGAAAGGATTACGCATCGCGCCGAGAGCCTGCTCAGCCAGTTGCGCGACGGCCGGCGCGAACTGACGCCCGCGCTGGTGTCGCTGATTCTGGAAACAGTGGACGCAACCCGAAAGGTTCTGGCGTCAATTGAACGGAGCGGAGAAGAAGGGACGGAGCAGTTCGAGGAACTCGCCGCCCGGCTCGGCGCCGCTTCCCAGATGACACCGGAAGCGGCGGAGACCGGGCTGGAGGCCCCGCCGATTATCACTGCCGAATCCGGAGCCGCGAGGCACGGGGCGGAACGGGGCGCGACCGACCGAGCCACAGCCACCGACCGAGCCACAAACGAAAGTGCCGGGACCGAATCGTCCGGAAAAAACGTGACGACAGCGAAGGCCCTGGAGGAAGCCGCCTCCGAGGCTGCGGTGCCACCGAATTGCGCCGCATTGCCGGAAAGCAGACCAGCCGAACCAAAAACCGACGAGCCCGCGCACCCGGACGCCCGGAAGCCGGAGGACGAGGTCGCGAAATCTTCGGCTGCCGCCGATGCCAATATCCGGGTTGCGGTCGGGTTGCTCGACAAGCTGATGGATCTGGTTGGCGAGCTGGTACTGACCAGAAATCAGATCCTCCAGTTCAACTCGGAACGGGAGGACGCAGCCCTCAACGCAACGGCGCAGCGGCTGAATCTGATCACGAGCGAACTGCAGGAAGGCGTGATGAAGACGCGGATGCAGCCGATCGGGATGGTCTGGAACAAGCTGCCGCGCGTGGTTCGCGACATCGCGGTGGCGCTCGGCAAGCAGATCCGGCTGGAGATGGACGGCACCGCGACCGAACTGGACCGGACCATCATCGAGGCGATCAAGGATCCTTTGGTGCACCTGGTGCGGAACAGCTGCGATCACGGGATCGAAACTCCGGAAGCGCGGATCCGCGCCGGCAAGGCACCGCAGGGCAAGCTGATGCTGCGGGCCTATCACGAGGGCGGACAGGTCAACATCGAAATCGGCGACGACGGGGCCGGTATCGAAGTAGCCCGGGTGAAAAGGAAGGCCATCGAAAAGGGGATTCTGCGCCCGGAGCAGGCGGAAAAGCTGAGCGATCGCGAAGCACTGAATCTGATCTTCCAGCCAGGGTTCTCAACGGCGCAGGCCGTCACCAATATTTCAGGCCGAGGCGTTGGCCTCGATGTGGTCAAATCACACATCGAAAGAATCGGCGGCGTGGTCGATGTCTTCACGCAACCGGGCGAGGGCACCACGATAAAGCTCAAGATCCCGCTGACGCTCGCCATTATTCCCGGCCTTGTAATCACAAGCGGAGGCGAACGCTTCGTGATCCCGCAGGTCAGTCTGCTGGAGCTGATCCGGCTGGAAGGCGATTCGTCGGATAAGCATATTGAGCAGGTGCACGGTACCCCGGTTCTGCGGCGGCGAGGCAGCCTCTTGCCCATCGCGTCTCTGAACGAAGTACTGAAATTGTCGGAAGGGCAGGGCGCCGGTCTCGGAGCCTCAGGCCG
>Ga0214192_1000182_pt1 | contig 39373 bp, 47 predicted proteins | sample TroBogEpilimnion_44_FD_153030 | JGI IMG/M metagenome (GOLD analysis project Ga0214192, IMG submission 153030) | Freshwater microbial communities from Trout Bog Lake, WI - 29JUL2008 epilimnion | ecosystem: Environmental > Aquatic > Freshwater > Lake > Epilimnion/Euphotic zone | place: Trout Bog... | reverse complement strand
ATGTTTCTTGTATTACCTAAAAAATTAAATTAAGCTGCAATTTCTTGAGATAGACATTCAAATGAATTATCACAAACTATGTAAGTAGGTTCAAAATTTAATCTTGTGTTATAATATAGACTTGTAACAATCAAGTAATCTACATTAGCGGCTCTCTTTTGCATTTCTTCATATATTTTATTAACAGTTTCACCTGAAGCAATAAAATCATCCAGAATTATATTAATACCATCAACATTAAAAGAATAACCACCCTGATGAGATCTTTCTCCTTCTTTTTTAACATGATTTATTTTGGCTTTTGAACCTATTCTCGCAGCTAATAATGCTCCTAAAATTGCTCCAGATGATCCTCTCACCCACAGATTAACATTAGAATCTCCAATAAGAGGTTTTAGAACCTTATGTACAGTTTCTACATAATTCATAGCTTTTATAATATCTTTTCCTACAGGATAGCTTAATTGTATAGTTGGTATTTCTATATGTTTCATATTATTTAGGGTTTAAAATGTTTTTAAAAATAGAGGAGGCACTGAGATTTGAACTCTAGATGTCTTTGGATTAGAAATCCAAGGTTTTTCCTTTAAACTATACCTCCAAAAAATGGTGAATAAAACTTAAAGCGAGTTTTTCAGGCTTCAGTAATAAACTTCACCCAATTAGTATCATAATAAATACGAGAAATCTAATTGTTTTATCTGCGCAGAATAAGAAAGAGAATCAACTAATCACCTCCAACTTTATCAATGTTGTGCTTAATTAATTGATTCTCAAAGATTTAAAAATTACCTCCATAATTATTTGTCATATATGCAGGTTCTTTAGAAGGTCTGTATTGATCAGGATTAATAATCCTGCCATTATTAGCACCTCTGAATGATTGTGTACTTCTATCTTTCCTTATTGTTGTTGTAGAAGAAGTAGCTTTTACTGTTGTAAAAAATGGTTTTGACATAATGTATTGGTTTTAAATTGGTTAATAATTTTACGGTTTAAATATCTCCATAGAATCTTTCCATGAAGAAGAAGCAAGAACAATAATAGCTCTTGAAAATTCCTCTAAATTATTAGAAGAAAATACTGTCTGATTAAGAATTGATATTTTGTACATGTTTTTTTGATTTAAGAGTAAAAAGAGTTCAAGAGCCTATTTCTAGGACTCCTGAACCCAAATAAAAGAGATTACTCCAATTCTTTAACTATTTCCTCAAGAACTTTTATTCTCATTCGATTTTGATTCTTTTCAGAATCTACTTCTTTGATTCTGTCTATTACTTCATCAGTAATTTCAGGAAACATTTCTTGAGTTATTTTAAATGTCCAATAATCACCATTAGGAGCAGGATCTAAAAAAAATTCTAATCCCCATAATATACAAGGAATAACTAGACAAATTCCTATTCCTAATTGATTATGAGTATTAGTTTTTATTCTTTTAATAGCTTCCTTATACACCTGTATTCTTATTTCTTTAGGAACTAGATCGTAAGGTTTAATTTGTATGTTTTTCATTTTTATTGTTTTTATTTGGTTATTTAAAATTTTATTAAATGGAGGAAATTCTTCTCTATCAGATAAAATACTTTGAATGTTTAGTGCTATTCATTTCTTTTGTTTTCTAATATTTATAAACTCTCTTGCTAGTCACTACACTAACTGATATACTTTATCGGTATCTATAGACTTAACTATTATACCAATGTTTCTACCACGAGAAGTTTCCTCTCTAAATTGGTCTTATTTGTCATCGAAGACTACATTCTTAGAAATATTCTAAAATGATAAGAAAAAAGAACTAATAGATACTGTCCATTTTTATCATGTGAGGTAACTAGTAAAAGTTTAGTTTTAAGGAGCTTATTCTAGTTTTTATCCACCAATATCTATTAGTTCCAAAGAAATAAGGTTTACCAGAGACATTTCTATCTCCAGTAAACCATTTAGAAGCTTAGACTTTTTCTATATTAGCTTTATAAGCTTCTATATACTCAAATACTTGAAATGTAGTTCCATGATATCTTTTAGCTAATTCGTTAGCAGCTTTTGCAGCATTTTCTAATGTATTAAAAGTGGATTTAGCTCTTTCTGCTAAATAATCAGATGTGAATCCATGATTAGAAGCAAATCCTTTTCCTTCTGTTTGTTGTACTAATACTATGAACATGTTGTTAAATTTTATTTGGTTTCAGCTATGTACTTGAAAATATTCAAGCAATTCTAAACCTATTCTATTAAAGAATAGACCAAAGGGATTATCCTTTTGCACCATTGGTTTTAAAATGTTTCCTTTATATAATGTATTGTATAAGAAATGAGAGAAAATGAAGAAATTTTGAAGAAATTTAAACACTTCATTGAGAAAATATGGCTGTTGGTTCTAAAATAAAGACATTTTGTCACATTTTTATGTCAACTTGTCATTAAATATGCAGTTATGGCATAGTCAACTGACATTTTGTCACTAAATGAAAGCCTTTAAAACTCAATAAAATACTTTTATTCATACATTGATGCAGAATAATTAAAATAAAAATCATTTAAATGAATAGAAATATGCTAAATCTATTAACATATTATAAATAATTCACTGAAGATTTTTATTAAATATTCCTCTAGGAGAAAAACAATTTATTTTTAAGTAATCAATTGATAATCAACTAATTAATTTTTAGGCTCAATCTTCTGAAACCCAATAAAACAAATGTTAAAATTTAGATCAAGAGGAGAATTTCTTCTCACTCCTGATCTAAAAAGAGATTAGTATATATATTCTCCTTTAGAGGTTACTATTCTGCATTCTACAGCAGTTTGTTCCCTCATTCTGAAAAGATATATAATATACCAAGCATTACTTAGTGTAATGGCTTCCATATCATATCCTTGATGATCTTTTAAGGTTATGTAATTTTCACCTACTTTTTGTTGTATTTTATATGTTAGCATATTGTTTGGTTTAATTGGTTTAATAATAAGGAAATCAAAAGATTATATATCCTGCATGGTAATAGAAAAAAGGCTGACAACCTCATCTATTCTATGTTATTGCTTCTCATTGTTAGGAGTAGCAGGACACAATAAAATGGTTAGCTATTTAAAGCTAATCTTATATAATCAATTGATTCCCAATAAGATAAAGATTTCACCAAAGATATTGCTATCTCCAGTGAAACCCAAATTAGAAGTTTAACAAATACCTTCAGTTATCATTTCTACAACACAATCTTTATGGTATTCAAAAAGTTCCTTTAAATCTTTACAGATTTTAGATTCTTCTTTAAATATCCCATGAACAATACCAGAAACAACATCTGATTGATTATCTGTTATTGTTGCTGGATACATTCCTATACCATGTATTAGTTCCATAATTTGACAATTATATCCTCTTTTTTCTTCTATCACACTTATAAAGTAGTGATTATCAATGAATAGTCTCATGTTAGTTTTATTTAGAGTTTAAAAAATGTTTAGTGATTATTTGCAATTGAATGCTACAGCTTAAGTGGATAAAAAAGATCTCAAGAGGCTATATTTCTATAGCTCTCCTGAAACCTTATAAAGAGATGTTATCCTTTGAGACATTTGAAGTTGTCCCAAGTGTATGTAGATTTTCTGTAGGATCTTTCTTTTCTTTCATATTCCTGTTGCCATCTCTTGCAGGTGATAGTGAAATAATCAGGAGTAGCTTCAATCACCTCATATATACCATTTCTAGGTTTGATATGGATGAAATCCCCTATTTTACAAGGGAGTGATTGATTCTCAAGAGATTGTAAATAAGCCAGTTCTGCTTCAGCATCAGATTGCTCTTGTTCCCAAGCAATTCTGTCTTCTTCACATTTCTTATTCCAAGCCTCTTCATCAAACTCATCAAGATATTCTTCATCTGGATCAGGTCTTAAATAATCAGAGTTATCTGCTTGATTAAGATACCATTCAACTCCTTCATTCATAATCTCTTTGTAGAACTTGGGAAATAAGAACTTAATAATACTTTTCATAACAATTTGTTTATTTGGTTTGAGCAATTAAATCACTAGTTTAAGTGAAGTATCCTAAACCCTTAATACTCAAAGTATTAAAGACCAACTAAATTAATAGTTTGCACCAAAAAGAAAGAAAAAGAGAACCAATTAGTTAAGAGCAATATTCTTTTACCATCACACAATATAAGGTGCTACTCTAAAGATATTTGCAAACTTTATAACCAATTGATTCCCAAAGAGATGAAAAAAGAAGAGGGATTTCTCCCTCTCCTAGTGATATTTAGGCATTTGTGCCTACCAGTTTCATTCTGATGGCTTGCTGCTGAGCTGCTATTTTAGCAAGCTCTGTTTGCACTTTGTCATCAAACAGCATTTGTTGCTCCATCACCTGAATGACATCTTTGGCAACTACCACTTTGCCATTTGGTGTGATTTCCAGCTCTACAGACTTACCTTCAGGTCTTGTGCTGAAATACAGAGGAGTACCATTGAGCTTATCATCATCTTCTCCTTGGTGAGTCCTGAAGTTTGTTCCTTGAGCTTCAGTATAAGCTTGGATTGCTTCAGGAGTACCATTTACCAGATAACGATAAACATTTCTGCCATTTTTTACATAGAAGCCATGCAGAGTGGCTGTGAGTTTTTTAGACATAACACATTGGTTTTTAATGATTAATAAATACTTAAGCTATAAGGATGAAAGCAAATTATAAGCCAAACACATTAACATTCACACATTCCAACACTATTCACCTCCATATCTTTCATGGAAAGTGGTTTCTATAATATTACAACATTACAGTTTAACAATGTAAGGCTATAATATTCCCCAATTAACAAGGATGATAAGTGGTTTAATAGTGGTTTGAAAATGATTGCATATATCTGATACGGGGGATATACCAAACCCTCAAGCAAGGATGGGGAGTGGTTTTAGTAGGGGGTTTCGACATTTAACTATATAAAGAGAGTAGATTTTAAAAATTTTGGAAAATTTTCAGGGATTAGAATATTATTAACATATTTTAACATTGTATTAAATTTTGATTAGGTATATTCGTGAAAAATTAAAAATTAATGAAGATTACTTGTATTACTGTAAGTGTGGGGTATTCAGATTTTCTATGTTGGAGTCTTTTGGAGAATAAGCAATTATTTGACCAATGGATTATTGTAACAGATACTAAAGATCAAAAGACAAAGGATTTATGTGACAATCATAATGTTTATTGTTTACAAACTGATGTATTTTATGAAAAGGGTATTTTTAATAAGTATGCAGGTATTAATGAGGCTTTAAAATTAGTGGATGGGGATTCATGGGTGTTATTTTTGGATTCAGATATTATTCTTCCCTCAATGACTAAGTATATTCTGGAAAAACTTCCTTTAGATATTTCTTGTATTTATGGAGTAGATAGGGTTAATTGTGTAGGATTGGAAAACTGGATAAATTATATTCAGAAAAGGGATTCAATTAAACAGAATTGGCTTTTGCATACAGCAGGATTTCCATTAGGAGCCAGATTAGTGCATTATTTTGGAGAAGCGAGAGATGAGGGTCATTTCCTTGGTTGGAGGCCACTAGGGTTCTTTCAGTTAGCTCACAAATCATCTTTTGATGCATATCCTCAGAATAGTATTGGAGCAGATCATTGTGATTTGGAATTTGTTAGAAATTGGCCCAGAAATAAAAGGATTCTTATTCCTGAAATATTGGCTATACATTTGGAATCTGTAGGAGCATCTAAAGGAATTAATTGGTATGGTAGAAAATCCCAACCTTTTGAATTAGGACAAGAAGATTCATTAAAACTTAGACTTTCTTATTTATGGTATAAGATAAAGATGAAATACAAATCAATTGTTAAAAAATGTTAAAGAGTTTGGAGAATTAAAATAAATTACATATAATTGTACAAAAAATTAGACAATGGTAACAAGTAAGCAAGGATGGATATTAGCAGAAGCTGAATTTATACATGAAAGAGAAATTTTTGAAAAGGTTCAGGAAAAGAAAAAGGAAATAAAAAAATCCAAAAAGAAGTCTAAAGAAGAACTTGAAGAGGAGAGGATAAATAGGCTTATTTCAGGTGATCCTGAAAAAGAGGAAGAGCAGGAAGATGTGGAATTTGCCATCTACCCAGAAGATCTCACTCCTGTTTATAAAAAGGTTAGGTTTAAAAAGGAGGATGTAGAGTCATGGCAGGAAGCTATAGATGCTACACATCTTGTAGAAGTTAATTTTAAATTTGCAGAAAAGGTTCTTTTTATTAATTGCAGTATTGAAGAATTTGATACAGTATTTTTTGAATAAAATTAAGCTAAGTGACTGGAATTAAGATAAATATAAATGATAAATCTGTCAATTCGTTTGAAATGGTGAAGACAATAATTAAACTTATTGCAGTCACTAAGAAACTTATATTGTCTGATACAGAGGTTTTTGCCCTCACTTATTTTGTAATTAATGGGTTTAATAAAGTTACTAAAACTGATCTTGTAGATAATAAACTTTTTAAGTCCAGTAATGCTGTATCTAATTTAATATCAAAGTTTCGTAAATACGGAATTATACAGAAAACAACATATGGAGAATCCATATCTAATGATTATGCTATTGGGGGAAACAATGATAGGATTATTTTTCAATATACAATAACAAATGATAGGAAATAATGGCATTATATTAAATACTTTTAATGATCCAGATTTTCTTCCAAATCATCCCAGAAGAGATGAAATAAAAGAATACATCATTAAAGAGTATTGGAAATATTGGAAAAAAGTTCTTATAAAATCTGAAAAGCCTGCTATTCAAGTAGATGGGTTGGGATTTTTTGTTTTGGATTTTAAAAAAGCAAAACTAGCTTTAAGACATCTTATAAAGGCCATGAGAAGTATAAAACAAAAATATCCTGAGAAATATCTAGATTCAAGTACTATGATAGGAAATATATTTCTTGGAAGGAAAGAAGAATTCAGAATATTGTGGAAACAGGTGGATGAACTTAAAAAAGAAAGGATGAAAGAACAGATAAAATATAATGAGAATTATAGAAAAATAAATAAACCAGAAAAAATAAAAGCTAATTATGAGTGGATATTTGAAGGAGTGGATAAAAACAGCAATAAAGGGAATTCCTAATATTGATAAGATTGCTGAAGGTATTATAAATGATGTCAGGTTTCAATTTGAAAGCCTTTCAGAAGATAAACAGGAAGAGATTGTCAGGAGAAGATTAATCTGTATAGATTGCCCTTTAAACTCAATTAAAGCAAGAACATCTGAAGAGTATAAGGATTTAACTGGTAATAATTATCAAACAGATAGGACAGATTTACATTGCAGTATGTGTGGATGTGTGGTAAATATAAAAACTGCTTCTTTAGAGTCAGAATGTGGAATAGGAATATATAATCAACAAAATAATAAACAAATAGCCCTTAAATGGAATAAATATGAAGGATAAGCAACAATATCAAAAAAGAAGTCTTGCAATAAATAGGCTTGTAAAATACTTTGAGGAATTTCAGGATATGCACCTATCGGAACTAATGTGTGTTTTAACTTCTCACATAGGAGAGGAAAATCCATATAAATGGGATGATAATACCCTTATAGGAAAGATAGAAAAGAATTCAGAACTCCTGAGAGAAGAATATCAGGTTAAATGGGAAGAAGATGTATAAAGAAAAAATAACCCAAAGAATTGATACAATGTTCCAACTGATGAAGAATCTTTCATCTGATGTAGAAGCCTCTGTATCAAATATTAAAAATATTACAGACAAGACTGAACAAATGCAGGTAGCTATTAAATATGATATGCTAAAAGGTGCTTTGTCTAATTTCTTTCTTTTAGTAGAAATACTGGAGACAGACTTAGAAACACCTCTTGCAGAACATTCTAAAGAAATCTCTGAGTATAGAGATAATCTTGTAAAGGTTGCTGAGTCAATAAATAAGCCTGAGAACAAAACCCAAATTCAAAATAATTTTGATAAATTCTCAAAAAATTAATTTTAATGGCTAAAAAACAACAAAGTACATATGTGGATTTTGAGCTGGAATGGCTTGAAAATAAAAGCAGGGAGCTAAAAGCTTATGTAGATAAAAGACCTTTAGATGAACTTTCTGACAGAATTGCTTGGAGAGATACAAAATCGGGGGGCACAATACCTGTAGTAGTGGCCACAATTGAGCAACAAAGATCAGATTTATCTAAAGCTGTAAAGGATTATGGGGAAATAATAAAGATAGTGAATGAGGTAAGAGAAAAAGAATCTCTTAAACTAGAAAAAAGAGGAGGAGGTAAAATAGCTGGAATTCTTAATTCTGGGGATGAAGATGATGATTAAAAAATTAATATGATATTTGAAAGTAAGGATTTATTAATAAATCAAAAGAATCTTCCAGATAAAGACTCAGATGAATATAATGAGTTTTGGAAAGCTGAAAGAAAGAAATGTAAAGAGGGTATAACAATTGATGGGGTTTTTATAAACCCCTTTTTGTATTGGCACTGTAACCTTTGGACTATTATTACAGATCACATAACTAAAGGAAGAATTAGGCAAAAACCAGATTTCCGAGATTCTGAGTGGATACTTACTAATAAAATATGGGAAGCCAAGAATTTTAAGGATGAAAATGGTAATTTAAGAAGAAAAGGAGTTATTGCTGCTGGAACTAGACGTTTTAGTAAGGCTTTAGAGCATGGAAGTAAACTATATACTCAGGATGGTACAATAAATATTGAGGATATATGTGTAGGTGATTTTATATTTGGGGCTGATGGTAAACCTACAAAGGTTACTGGAGTATTTCCACAAGGAGAAAAGGATATATATGAGATATCTTTGCTTGATGGAAGAAAACTTTATTGCTGTGAAGACCATTTATGGTATCTTCAAACTAAGAAAACTGGTAAAAAAGATAGACATGGTGATAAATTTGTCACTATGAACACAAAAGAATTAATATCAAAATATAAAAGGGAGAGAAAAAATTCTTACAAGCCTGGAGAAAAATGTTTTGAGTATTTATATTCTATACCTAATAATGCACCTGTTGAATATTCTTTTAAAGATTTAGAAATAGATCCTTATTTCCTTGGTTTATGGTTAGGAGATGGATCTAATAAAAGTCCTGATATTACATCTATAGATAATGAAATCATAGACTATGTAAAAATCTATGCCGAGACACTGAATCTGGTTGTAAAAGAAGATGGAATTACCTATAGAATTACTTCTGGTATAAAAGGAGGAAATAATAAAACATTAAAAGATAAAAACATTCTTTTAGTGCTATTAAGAAAATTAAATCTTATTCATAATAAACATATTCCGAAAGAATACCTATATAGTTCTATAGAACAAAGAATTGAACTTTTAAAGGGTCTTATGGATACAGATGGTACAATTTCCAAATTAGGAGATTGTTCATTCACTACGACCTCTGAGCAATTAGCAGATGATTTCTATTTTCTTTGCAGAAGTTTGGGTATAAATTTAAAAAGGACTGTTAGAGAATCATACTATACAAAGAATGGGGGGAGAATAAAATGTAAGAATGCATACCACTTTCAACTATATATTAATTTTGCTCCATTCAAATTATCTAGAAAAATAGAAAGATTTAAATTTTCTAAAGGAGATTTATCAAAAATAAACAAAACAAGGATAGTAAATATTCAAAAAGTAAGAAAAAATCTTGCTACTTGTATAACTGTTGCAAATGAAGATAAACTATTTCTTACAGATAACTTTACAGTAACTCATAATAGTGAGCTGGAAGCCTCTTTTTGTGCATGGGAAGCTGTTTGTTGGAAAAACTCCCAAGTTGTTGTCTCAGGTTTGAATGAACCAGATATAAAGATTATTACAGATAAGATAGATTTGGGAATAAATGAATTGCCAGATTTCTTTATGAAATCCAAGATAGAAGATAACTGGAAGAAACAAGTTACCCTTGGTATCAAAGATGCTAAAACAAATCAAAGAATTCCTTGGAGTAGTTTTGCTATAAGAAACTTTGATGGTGGAGATAATGAGGAAGCTCTTGCAGGTTTAACTCCTACAGCAGGTGTAATAGATGAAGGTGGTAAAGGTAATTTCCTAAAAGCTCTGCTTGCAGGTCTTCCAGGTTTAACAACTCCTAATGGGTGGAGGGGAACATTCCTTGTAATGGGTACAGGTGGTGATATGGATTCTTTTAGAGATTTCCAAACCCTATTTGATAATCCAGAATCTTATAATTTTCTTGCTTGTGAGGTTCCTGATGAATCCAGAAAATGTGGATTATTTCTTCCAGGGTGGATGTCTTATGCTTACCCTAAACATGAAAAATCATTTGCTGAATATCTAGGAGTTGATGAAAAGAAACATCCAAATTTAAAAAATGTCAAAATACTAGCTTCAGATAAAAAAGAAAATGAGACTCTTATTGATAAGGAAAGAGAAAATCTAAAAGAATCCAAGGATTCTTCAGCTCTTCTTAAACACACAATGTATTTTCCTAAAACTACTAGGGAAATATTCCTGTCTCAATCCAACAATAAATTTAATGTACCAGGGCTTAAAATGCACCAAATTACTTTGGAAAAATATAATCCTGTGTATGCAGACCTGTTTAGAAATACAGAAGGTAAGGTTAATTGGACATTTTCTGATAAAAAACCAATAATTAAGTTCCCAGTTGGCCCTAAAGATCAAAAAGAAGCTCCTCTTTGTATATTTGAACATCCTATAGAAAATGTTCCACATGGAACATATTGCATTGGTATTGACCCAATTAACAATGATGATTCTAATGATGGAGAAGTATCTTTGGCATCTATTGTAGTTTATAAAAGAATGATATCTCCTTTAGATCAGTTTAAAAATCAACCTGTGGCAACTTGGGCAGGAAGATTTACTACTCTTGAGGAATTTCATGAACTTGCTCTTATGATAGCAGAATTTTATAATGCTGTGGACGGAGTTATTATAGAAGATTCAGAAAGAACCCTTCTTCAATATTTCTATCATAAAAGAAAATCTCATTTTCTGGCAGATACAACAGATTTACTTACTCATGTAAACCCCAAATACAGGGGTAATAAAAAGATGGGGTTTCCTGCCACCACTATAAATCAAAAACATGGAATGAACCTTCTTGTAGAATATGTAAATACTGAAGATATTATTGTTACAGAAGAGGGGGAGGAGATATATCAATTAGGATTGACCAGAATACTAGACACAATGTTATGTCAGGAATTAATTCAATATAAAGGTAAGACATCTGGAAGAGGTGTACATGATGGTAACTTTGATAGAATTATATCAATGTATTGTGCCCTCACTTTAGCTCAATTTTATGATATTAAATACCCTATTACATCTACACCAAAGAAGAAACCAACTCTTTTCCAAGTAATTGAATCACAAACTCCTAGCATAAAAACTCCTTTTGGTACATTTAAACAAGGTACAAGAATGTCAACTCCTAGATGGTTAAGAGGGAGAGGTTAACAAATCTAACCTAATTTGGTTAGGAATTATAATTAGAAAAATTATATGCCTATATTTAGGGTTGTTTTAATAAATTAATAGATATATTATGATGAATCGCCCTGTCAATTCAGCCCTTCCCAGACAACAGGTCAGTCTTAAGGAAAAATTTGACATTGATAAAGATAGATTTGGAATCACAAAATGGATGAAGGATACAATGGATTCTCTTGAGGGAATTGGCAGGTATATCTTTTATAATAATGTTGATCTCAGAAAGAATTATGAGATTATGCAGGGCAGGTTTAATCTTGAAGATTATGTAGATAGTTTTGATGCCTATGATATTTCTTCTATAGTATATGAACAAATGAAGCTTCCTAGCTTCATGAAACACTATGATATTACCACCAAAGCTGTAAAGCTTTTACTAGGTGAATATATAAAAAGACCTGATATTCATCAGGTTATGGCAGAGGATATAGATTCCAGCAATGAAAAATTAAGACTTAAAACTGATTTAACACATACATTTATACAGCAAGAACTTACTCAGGAAATAAATAAAAAGCTTCTTGCAATGGGAATTGATCCTGAAAAGAATAATTTTAAAAATCAGGAAGATCAGGATCAATATAAACAAATGATTGAACAAAAGTATCAGGAACTTACTCCAGATGCTATTAATAAATATCTTACATATGACTACAGAACAGCAGCAGAATCATGGGGGCAATCTATCCTTCTCAATGTAAAGAAGAGATTTAGACTTAATGAGCAGGATCAAAAAGAATTTTATGATATGCTTGTTGCTGATAGGTGTTTTTCACATATATATCTTACTAATGATGGGTATAATGTGGAAACATGGAATACATTAAATACATTCTACCAGTATTCTCCAGAACTTAATTATATAGAAGATGGAAATTATGTAGGAAGGATATTATATCTCTCTAAACCACAGATTATAGATATTTTTGGCTGGAGAATGACTCTAGAACAAATAGAATCATTATACCCAGAATATCAAAAAGATCAAAAGGATGGATCTGTCTACTCTGAATTTTTTAATGCTACATTATATCCTTTTGCAGATGCAAGGGAATATGATACATTAACAGAAGCTCAGGGTCAAGCTTTAGGATATAATGCAATGGATGGATCTCCTTATGGATTTCCTATTTTTGGGTTTTACCCATCTACAGATGGTACAAATTATCTTTTTACTCAGGCAGATTTGGTTCAGGTAACACAATGTTATTGGAAATCTCAAAGAAAAGTTGGCAAATTAAACATTGTCAATCCTGAAACTGGAGAGAGTAAGGTGATGCTTGTAGATGAAACCTTTGATCCTAAACTTTTTGAGGTTAAAGAGGTTAAAGAAATTTACAGAGATTCAGATGAACCCAATACAATTTGCTGGACATGGCAAACTCAGGTTTGGCAAGGTATAAAAGTAAATGTAAATTACCAAAAAGCTCAGACTTCTGAAGATAGAAGTGCTATTTATATAGATGTTATGCCTGCTCCTTTTCAGTTTAAAGGAAACAATCCAGCATTACAATTCAAATGTAAGCTTCCTGTAATAGGGCAAATATTTAATAACAGGAATGGCAGAAGCCAATCTCTTGTAGATTTGCTCAAACCCTATCAGATATTGGTAAATGCTTTCTACAATCAATCTTACCAGATAGCTCAGAAAAATAATGGAAAATTTTTTCTGATGGGAGCTTCCCTACTTCCATCTATAAAAGATTTAGGAGGGGAAGATTCTATGGAAAAGTTTATGACAATGGCTAGTAATATAGGTCTTGCTGTTGTAGATGATGCTCCAAATGGAACACAAAATCAAAATTCTCTTCAATATTCCATGAAAGTAATGGATATGGATGAATCAGAGAGAATTGTCAGAACTATTAATTTAGCAATGCTGATAGAACAGCAAGGTTTTCTTCAAATAGGTATAACACCACAAAGACAAGGTACTATTCAGGCTTCTGAGACAGCTACAGCAACAAATACTGCTGTAAATAACTCTTATGCCATTACAGAAATATATTTTGAGCAGTTTTCTAATTACAGGAGAAGAAAACTGGAAGCAATTCTTGATATTGCACAGTTTTGTGCTTTAAGAGAGTTGGATTTATCTGACTCTTATATAATGACAGATGTAGGGGATGCATTTATTAAAGTTACTGCTGGAGACTTGCTGCTTAGAGATCTGGCAGTTTATGTTAATAATACAGGAGAGATGCAGAGAAAGAAACAGGTTGTTGAGGAATTAATTCTGAAAAATAACCAAAACCTTCTTCCCCTTTCTTCTCTTATTGATATTGTTAGAAATGACAATCTTGCAGATATTCAAAAATCTATTGAAAAAGCTGAACAGGAACAACAAAAAAATCAACAGGCTCAGCAACAACAAGAGCAACAAATGCAGCAGCAGCAACTTCAGGCTCAAGCTCAAGAGGCAGAAAAACAAAGACAATTTGATGCAGAGCAGAAGCAATTAGATAGAGAAAATAAAATACAAGTGGCAACAATATCCAGTATTGGATTTGATGCTGATGTAAAAGATTCTCCTGATAATAAAATAGATGTGTTGGATGCTGAAAAACTAGCTTTAGAACAATCTAAGCATCTTGCTGATATATCATTGAAAACCAAAGAGTTGTCTCATAAGATGCAGGAATCTCAAAGATCTCATGAATTGGAAAAAGCAAAAATCGGACAGAAGGATAAAGAACTTTCTCTTAAGAGAAAAGATCTGGAAGCCAAAAAAGCATTAGAGACTAAAAAGATTGGTGTGGAAAGAGAAAAAATGGCATCAGATCAGAAAATTGAACGTCTTAAAATAAAAGCAAAACCAAAGCCTACTAAAAAATGAAAAAAACTACAATAGAACACAAGAAATTGGGTCGTAATAAAGCTTTGGGACTTGCATTCAAAGATGAAAATTTAATTCATTTAGATGAAAGACTTAAAGGAAAAGAATATTTATTGGTAGCTATACATGAACTATTACATATTTATAAGAAAGAATATACTGAAGAAGAGGTGGAAAAATTTTCACAATATCTTGCAGATAATCTATGGAAATTAAAGTTTAGAAAAACAGAAATTTAAAAATTTTCCTTTATTAATTGCTCTAATACAAATGTATAAAATATAGGACACCTGATTTGCATTTGTTAAATCAATAATCTATATTTGCAGTATAAACCAACAACATATAAGATGGCAGATCAAACCATTGTACCATTCTCATTTGGTGAGGATGATGTAACACTTTTTGATGTCTCTCAAGAAGTTCCTAATGCAAAAATCCAAGAAGAAAAACCAACAGTAGAACCAACTAGCCAACCTGAAAAGGAAAAGGCTATTGTATCAACTGATGATGAGGAAGATGTAGATATTACAGACGAAAATGCTAACACTAACCTTTCTCTACTTGGTTTTTCGCAGAATCAAAAAACTACTGAAGAAACAAAAACAGAACCTGAAAAGCCTTCTGAAAAAGTAGATTATAAAGAAATAACAAACTATCTTATAGAAGAAGGTCTTTGGACTGATTTTGAAGATAGGGAAAATATAGATCTTACTGGTGAGAATTTTGCAGAACTCTGGAAGCTACAAGCTAAAGAAGCTGCAAAAAAAGAACTAGGAGAAGAAAAAGCTGCTTATGGTTCATCAGCAAATGAGCTGATGGAATACCTGAAAGCAGGGGGTACAATAGAAACATTTGCCCAAAATTATAATACCCAAAAAGATATAGATTCTATATCAACTGAAGATGCAGATGGTCAGGAGCAACTAATACGTGAGTATTATAGTGCTATGGGTAAAGATAAGAAGTGGATTGATAAACAAGTCAATAGACTTAAAGATGAAGGTGAGGATGAATTTAAATCTGAAGCTGAAGAATCTAAAAAAGAACTCCTCAAAATTATTAATGAGGAAAGGCAGGCAATGATTCAGGAACAGCAAGCAATTGCTGAAGATAATAGGCTAAAAGCTGAAAGGTTTAATAGCTCTCTTAAGAAAGAAATATACTCAGATTCAGAGCTGGCAGATAGAGAAAAGAAAGAAATGGATAAATTTCTATTTCAGGCAGCTTATGAAGATAAAAATACAGGTCAAAAGTTTTCAGCTTTTGGTGTAAAATATAATGAGATAGTTGCAGATCCTAAAAAATATTACAAGTTTATAAAATTTGTAAAGGATATAGACTCTTTTGAGGAAAAATCTAAGACTGAAAAAGAAGTAACAAAGAAAAATTGGAATTTCCTTAAAGGCTCCGCACAAACACTCTCTGATGCAAAATCAGCAGAACCTGTAAAAGCAGATAAGGGAAAGAAAACAATACCAGCTTTTACATTTAAAAATACATAAACAAATAATAAAAAATGGCACTAGGTACATTTAAGAATTTTGGTAATAACCAATTGATTGATAGGTTGGATTACCGCATGGCAGGTAATTTCACTGATGCTAATAAAATCATGAATTTTCTTGATGGTGGCGCAGCTTCCACCAGGACTCACCTTGGGATTTTGAGCTTGTTTAATCAGGTATCTCTGATTAATACTCCTCTCATGAAAATGACTGAACTTGCCAAAAATACTCTCTATGTAAATGGAGATGATGGTGAATTTACCTTTGATGTACCATATACATTAGAAATGCCTACAGTAAAACAAGATCTCTCTGGAGATAATGAATTTGTAGGTATTGATGGTCAACCTTTTGAAGTAATTATAGGTGATGGTAATCTTGACCCAATATTCCATGTAAATGAAATAATTGCAGCAGATCTTCGTGATGGTCAAAACTTTGTAATCGTTGAAGTGGGTTCAAGAATTGGTGAAGGTTTTAAATATAAACTGAAACTTATCACTAATGAAAGAACTGAATATGTAGATAAGAGGGCTTTGGCTCCAGGTGTACAATACTTCTCCCTTGGTACTACTCTTGGTGCTTATGATGAACACTTTAAGGGTGTAAATCAATCAGCAGGTTTTATGCGTCTTCTCCATAAGATTGGTAACAAGCGTGGTGTTGAAATGACTATTACAGGTAATGCTCAACGTATTAAACTTGATGGTCTTAAGGGTATGGAAAATGTTTCTTCTTTTGAAGCTGAACTTGCTCCATATCTCAACCCTAAAAATCCTGATTTCTGGCAAGCTATAGGTAATAACAATGGTCAGGGTAAAATTGATTATACTCAACCAGTATCTGTAGTTCCAATGTTTGAAGTACTTCTTTACAAACAACTTATGCTTGATCAGGAAAGGGCTTTGATGTGGGGTCAAGGTGGTGTTCTGCAAGATCAAAGAAATAACTATAAGATTGTTTCTCAAGGTCTGTATCAGCAAATGAAAAATGGTAACTGGCTTAGGATTCCTAAGTATACAAAAGATACAATTATACAACTGCTTTCTCAAGTATTTAAGAATCGTCCTGATATTGCAGATGTTGATAGGTATATTAAACTTGTAGGTGGTCGTGGTGCTGTAAATGAACTCACTAGGATATTTACACAAGAAGGTGCTTATATTGCAAATGCAATTGGTACTGTACTTGATAATAGCTCTATAAAGGTTGTACAAGGTAAAGATCCTTATGATCTGTCAGCAGGTTATAGGTTTACTAAGGTGTTTTTCCCAGGTTTTGGTCATGTAAGTATTGAACACAATCCTGCTTTTGATTCTGAATACAATAGGTATATGGATGAAGAAAGGATTGGTGGTCTTTCTAAATATAGCTACACAGCAGCAATGTTTGATGTAACTGAAGAAAACTCTACTAATGCTTTCAAACCTTCAAAAGATGTTACATTTGCAAAGGGTTTTGATAATCAGGCAAATGTTTACATGGTGAAAAATGCAGGTATGCCAAGTGTTAAATATACATATCTGAATGGTAGAACTTCTCCATATCCTGTATCAGTAGGAAAGGGATCTCTTGCATCAACAAGGTTTGATGGTACTACAATCATGCTTGAAGAACAATCTTCTGTATGGCTAAGAGATCCAGGTAGAAGTGTACTGATTACACTACTGTAATAGATTAAAAACCAACAACATAAAAACCAACAACAAAATGAAATTTAAGAAAGTAGACTTTAGTAAAAACTATCGTATAGAATCTGTGCCCTCTAAAGATCAACCAGAACTTGCAAAAAAAGGAGTGGGTGCTTTTCCAGGAACAGTTCAGGCAATTACAGTAGGATTTAATAGAACTCTAAATAGGGCTGTAAATACAGGACTTGATATTCACTCTCCAGAGATATTAAGTTTGCCCAAAGAAGAAAAGGACAAAGCAGTAGAATGGATTAAACAGGCTAAAGAAGAACTGGAAAACCTTATTGGTCAACCAGGTTATCTTGATCCTACTTCTGATGGATGGTTTTCAGAGCTTGCTACAGTTCTTATAGAAACTGGGCAGGATTTGAAAATAAGAGTAAATGGTCATGATAATTATCTAAGACCATCTATGTCTCACAGAGATAAAATTGCTCTTTTAGTTCTTGCAAATAATCCAAATTTTCCTCAATCCAAGGAAGATATTAAGAAGCCTCAATTTAGGGATGCAAGGTATTATCTGACTACAGATGATGAACTGCAAACAGTTATTGAGACACAATTGTCAGATAAAAAGAAGATTTATGTCCACCTTAATGAACTCTTTAAGGAGGGTGCTAATAAGAACAGACCTTGGGAAGTTGCTTTCTATGTAGGTCTTATTAGGAAGAAGATAGGAAGTATTTCTAATCTTGAACTTAATCTTCATAATGCAATTGAATCTGATAAGGATACTGCTAAAAAGTTCATTGAAGCTTGTGAAATGTCAGAAGAAAAACTTCTTCTTCATAACATGTTTGAAAAAGCAATTCTTTATGGAATTGTAAAATATGGCAAAGATGATATGTACTATAGAGGTTCTATGAATTATAGAAATACTAAAGAAGGTTCTATTGAATTTTTGGAAATGCCATCTATGCTAACAGAATTAGCAGGTCTTAGAGAAGCAGTTGCTAAAGAAGATAAAAAGCATAATAAGTAATGAATGCAATCGGAGTTAATATATCAGAAGACTCTTCTAAAGATTAATAAAAATAATACAGGAGCTAATATAGCTCTTGATAAGCCAAGGTTTGTTCTTTTATTTAATGAGTGTAAGAATAGGTGGGTTGAGAGAAATCTCAAAAACAAAGATAGTATTCTGATTGATAATCTTTATCAGACAGTAACTACAAAAACTATTCTAAACCCTCAATCTACTGATACTTATGTAGATTTTGAACTTCCTGATGATTTCTATCAGCATATAGGTTCTTATTGTTTAGCTCAAAGGGCTAATTGCAGAAGAACAATATATTCAAGGGAAGTAAAGAATCAAAATAAGCAGATATTAAAGTTTGATGTAAACCAAAGACCTGATTTTGACTATGAGTGGACATTTTGTAGTGTTCAGGGACAAAATTTAAGAGTTTACAGAACAGATTTTGATATATTACAGGTAGATATGGAATATTATAGAGTGATTCCAGATATTGACATAGCAGGCTATGTTAATATTAACAATCAACCTTCTACAGATATTCCTTTAGATATAATTGCAGATCAATATGTAGATCAAATAATTAACCTTACTGCTGAAGAATTCATGAGAAATATACAAGATTCAAATGGACTTCAATTTGGTAAAGACAGAACAATTTCAGAAAAATAAGATAAATAAAATAAAAAATGGCACAAAACAGCTATAGATATGTGTTTGTTTCTAGCACATCAGAACTTCCTTCTACAGGTACTACAGTAAATCTTCCAGTGGGAGGTGTAGGTATCTTTGATGCTAATACTTGGCAAGCAGTAACTGCTCCAAGCTTTGTAACAAATAAAGCAATTGTAATTGCTCAAGGTACTCCAGCAGATTCTTTTGTTCCTGGTATTGCCAAGAGTAATGAGACTTATAAAAGTCTTCCCATCACCCCTTATTCAATTACTAAATGGGATGCAAAAGCTGCTCAAAAGGGTAAATCGCAGGTAGTTACATTGGGTTTTGATGGTGTAGATGTAAGTAAAACTTTGAATGTTCCAGCAGGAGCTACAAACTTTACTTTCTGGGTAAGTCTAAGTGGTCAGCCAATAGCTAATCTTCTTGGTGATACTCCTGACACTCACTATGCAACATATACAGAACAATTTAGTGTAAATCTTCCTTGTTCTAATGATTGTACAGATTCTTGTGGAGCTACTATTGATTGCAATATTATAGCTGATGCTGTAATTAGTGAGTTCCAAACAAGAAAACTTATTGGAGGTCAATTGATTACTGATTATGTAAAAGTAAGTAAACTTATTAGCTGCCAAACTCCTTCAGGTCTTCCAACTGTAAGTTATACAACTTACCATCTGGTTCTTCAGGATACTGGTGACAATATAGCACTTGCTCAAGTACAAGCTCAGTATCCTAGCGATATTGTAACAAGGGTTTCTTATGATGGAATTACTTCTACATATTCCATTACTCATTCGACAGTAACTGGTACTCCAGCAGCTTTTGTAGATACAGTAAATCCTCTGATTCCAAATTGTACAACTTGTCCAAGTGGATATACTCTTGTACCTACTGTTTATCTGTTTACAGTTAAACGTAAAGATAATGGTACTTCAGCTAATCTGAACACTATTAAGAGTGATTATTCAGATTCAGCGGCAATCAGACTTTCTTATGATGGTGTAACTTCAGTTTATGAAGTACACAATTCAACAGGTATAACTCCATCAGCAGTAGCAGGTGATATTGTTGCAGATGCAGGTTCTCTTCAAAGTGTTTGTGTGGCTACAACTACAGTTACAACTCCTTGGACAGCAACTCAAACTTGCTCTAAAGCAGAAAAAACTTTCCAACTTACAATCAAAAATACTGATTGTGGTGGTACATATCTTTCCCAACTTCAGGCAATTTATGGAAATGGTGTAAGTCTTGTTACTACAAATACAGGTACTTGTACTTCCCTCTATGAATTGACAGTACTTTCTGATAATGTTTCTTGTGATTCTTGTGATACAGTTCCATTTACATGGACTACTCCAGTAGCTTTCCAAGGTCTTAAATGGGTGGAAGTTCTTGGTCAAACAGGATATGGTACAGGTTGTGTTTGTGGTGTTAAGTTTGAAAGCATTTATGAGCAAAGAAAAGCTCAGGAATGTTTCCTGAAACAAGTTCCTTATGAATTTGAACCTCTGTTTATTACACTTTCTACAAGGAATCCAGATCCAAATGATTATAGTGTACTTTGCTACCCTGATGTTCCTCATACAATTGTATCTCCTGTTCAATATGAATTTGGTTATGGTAGAGTTGTAGCTGATCAACTGATAGCTTCTAACTATGCTTTCAATCAACCTTGGAGACTGAATCCAGCAGAAAGAGATTCTATGGCATACACACTTGGAATTGATCTGCAAGGATATTATGATGAATACATTCTTGAAGTTAAAACAATTCCAGCAGAAGCTCAAAGCATCTCAGGATTTGGTTCTTCTCCAATTGAAACATTTGAATGGCATTTCTTCTACCCACAAGGTCAGGGTGGTGCATTTGCTCAAGCTATCAATGGTTATCTTGCTTCTGCAAACTCTCCAGTAGCTCCAGTGAATATATAATAATATTTAAATAATTAAACCCATTAAAGGGGAGGATACATTAAAAAGGACTCCTCCCCTTTTTCTTTTTAAAAAAATATATAAAATAATAATATGGCAATTGCAATTCCTCAACATCCATCAGCAGCTAAAAAAGATTCTATACTTGCATGGTTGAGAAATCAGGTTTCTAAAAGTATATATAAAGATATAGCATTACTTCTTAGTCCCTGTTGTTACCCTACTGTAAATCTTGGGGCATTTAGTTGTTCAGGAGTTCCTGGAACATCAGGAGTATTATTTACAGGTGTAACTATTTCTGATGCTGCTCTTGCAGGACAAACTGTTCAAGTGGTTCTTTCGGCTCCTGAATACCCTAATGCTGGAGCAATTACTTCAGTTACTTTGGATTCTAATGGTTTTTGGACAGGAAATATTCAATCTAGTTTTGAAGGTTCTATTTTTCCAAGTACATATACACTTTCAATCACAGTAACACTTATACCAGTAACTCTTGGTGTGGTTCATAGAAGTTTGCCTATAGTTGCAAGTCTGCCAAACTGTGATTAATTAAATTAAAAACCAACAAAATGAAGGCAGTAGAACACTTTGCTGGAATTTACATGATTTATTTTATTGGTTCTAATAAATCTTATATAGGAAGTTCTTTTGATATTTGTAAAAGAGGTAATCAACATTTAAATGCTCTAAGAAATAATAACCATAAAAATAAAAAACTTCAAAGATCTTTTAATAAATATGGAGAGTATTCTTTTTGCTTTGAAATATTAGAAAAAACTATTTTGAATTATAAAACAAAAGAAGAGAGGAATACAAAACTTCGTTCTGTAGAACAAGAATATTTAGATACATTGTTTTGTGCAAATTCAAATAAGAAATATTTTAAAAAGAATTCTTTAAATCTAAGTACTAAAGCAACTGGCAGTGTTTCTATAAATTCCCAAAAGGGTAAAAATAATAAGAAATCTAAAACAATTCTTATCTACGATTTAAGCATGAATTTTATTGAAAAAATCATAGGTTTAAGAGAAACAGAGAGGAAATATAAATTAAATGGAATATATAAATGTTGTAAAGGTCAATGTAAAAAAGTAGGTAATTATATTTTTAGATATGAAGATTTACCTAACATAGAATATAAAAAGAAATCCAAAAAAGGTTATAAACAAATAAAAAATATAATTCCTGTTTTTCAATATAGTGCAAAAACTGGTAAATTTATAAGAGAGTGGAGATGTGCAGAAGATGCTCAAAGTGAGTTAAAATTATCCGAGGGTGCAATTTCAAGAGTACTAAATAAACAATTTAACTATACTAATGGTTTTATTTTCAAATATGAAAAAGTAGATCAGGTAGAGCCAGTAAAAATAATTGAACATTATTTTATTCAAGTTTCAGATGCAGATAGAAATATATTAGGTACTTTTAAAAATTATAATCAAGCCAGTAAATTTACCAATACATCAAGAACAATAATAAGTGATAGATGTAAAGACGGTAAGTTATCAAAAAATAAATTTTATTATTCAATATTAAACCAACATATATGAGCTGTCAAGGAACGAAATGTAGAAACTGTGGTAGAATAGTACCTGCTTGTCAACTAAGTAATGGACTTTGTTCAACATGTACTTCAAAAGGATTAAAAAGATTTAGAATTTTTAAATGATAACCAGCACTAAACTATCTTTTACAATATTTGAAACTCATAGTGTAAAAACTTTTGGGCTTTTGGACACTTCTTATTATTCCCCTGCACAGGGGTTTGATGGAGCTGTTCTTCAGGTAGTTACTCCATTTAATCCTGGAAGAGCTATAGAATTAAACTATGCTAAAAATGGCCCAATAATTCTGAATAGTAATACATTAGGTATTACAAATGTAGCTAGGAATGAAGATTTGGCTGATTTACCAGATGGCATATATACAGCAAAAATAAGTATATGTCCTTATGAACAATTTTGGTTTGAAGATACTTGGTTTAGAACAAATCTTTTAGAATGCCAATATCATCAGGCTCTTTTAAAATTGAATGTAGTTGAGTGTGAAAATTGCTACAATCCTGAAAAACTTAAAGTTCTTAATAGAGTTAGGCTTTATATGGATTCTATAAAAGCAAACACAAGTATAGATAATTATAAAGAAGCTCAAAAACTTTATGAGGCTAGTAGAAAACTACTTGATAAGCTTTTATTTTGTGAAGAGTGTTTTGATAAAGGATATAACAGAATTCCCTAAAAATGGAAGATACTTTATATAATGATGAATATATTACTAATTTACAATTAAGAATTTCAAAAGCATTAGCTGAATTTGGTAATAAAGATATAGCAAATCAAAGATTTAATCTTGGATTAACTATATACTATGAGAATTATAGATATCTTGGAGATTATTGGAAGATATTAGATGAAATAAAGCATTGCAATTGCTGTTATAATAATATAAAAATTGCAGATATTACTGTAGAAATACAAAATAAACTTAATCAACTATAAATGCAATCTGCTTCATATATATATAATCGTTGTCAGCCTTTAGTTAGTACAGATTGTGTTACTTGGACAGGTTTACCTATTCCTTGTTTAGGGATTTGTACAAATGATAGTTTAACAGCTATTGAAAATAAAATAGCTACAGCACTATGTACATTAATAGGGGAGACAGATATGTCTTCTGTGACAATCCCTCAATGTCTTCAGACTCTTTGGGGTACAACAGAACCTTCTATTAAAAATTTATTTGCTCTTTTGTTAGAAGATGCCTGTGCCCAACAAAGTTCTTTAGATGCTTTGCAAAATCAGGTGAATACTATTGATCCTCTAGTAACTGTTGATTACAGATGCTGTTCTGCTAATTCTTGTGTAACTACAGGAACTGTAAAGCTTTCTGTTGCTCTTCAAAATATTATAAACTGTCTTTGTGATTTAAATACACAAATATCTGGATTTAATCAGCAAATAAGCACTCTTACTTCAAGTATTAATTCGTTAAACCAGCAAATAGGTACTATAAATCAGTTTATTACTACTCAAACCAATACCAATTCAACTTTTGCTACAGCTATTCAGAGTTTAGAAAATTCTAATTCTTGTATAAAAAGTAATATTACTGCTGCATCTTCTTTCCCAATTAATTTAGGAACCTGCTAATATGACAAACCCTCCTTGCACAAATTGTAATGGAAATATCCTAAATCAAAGTAATTCTTTGATACCAACTCCTCTATGTGTTGGAGATTGTCCACAAAATGTAGCTTGTACAGATGTACTTTCTTCAGATTGTGTATATTATAATGGACAGAATATTCCATGTATATCTACTCCAATTACAGGACAATCCTTAACTACTGTATTAGGACTTATAGGAAATAGTCTTGGAGTAAAAGTATCATCAAGCGATGCTTGTTGTGGATATTTAAATACTAAAATTGTATCTGGAAATCCTGCCTTACTTTCTGTATCTACAAGAACAGTATCTGGATGTCAGGTGCTGGTGTTAACACCTTCAGGAGTTCAAACTCCTCCTTGTTCTGCAAAAGTTTCAGCTAATGGAACAGATGGTTGTGATTATTTGATTAATAAGGTTGAATCTTCAGATAGCTCATTATCAATAACTTATGATGGAGGTACAGGTGCTGTAGATTTTACAGCTCCTTGTGCTGGAAAAGTTCTTGTGGATAATGTAACAAATTTTCAAGATACATGTGATGTTCTTGCCAGTAAATTTACTCAGGGAGATGTCACTGTTATAATGACAAATGGCAACTCTGCTCAAGATCAAATACTCAATGCCTCTGCAAGCACTTCTTCCCCAAAGATAAAAATAACAAGACTTGTTAAAACATTTCAATGGGATGGAGGTTCGGATTCAGCAAATGATCCAATTAGATTAGATGGTGCTTATAATACTATTGCCACAGGAACAGTACAGCGTAAAAACTTTAATGTTGTAAATAACTCTTTTCCATCTGGACTTGATCCTGTTTATGATCAAACATCTGGGGCATTTACAATGCAAATGGATGGAGTGTATGATGTTAGTGTATTTGTAGCTTTTGGTTCTAAAAGCGGAGGAAGTTTAGTAGCATTTAATTCTGTTAATGCTCTGTTTTATGGACTTATGGGGGCTACTCATAACTGTGCTTCTAACTGTTTTAGTTTAGTATCATCTACAGCATCTGTATCCACTAGTCAGAATATAGTTTATGATACAGCTTTTGTAAAGGGTGTTTCTATGAGAAGTGGAACAGATGTCATTAACCCTACAGGAGGACATAAACCATATTTCCTTTTATATATTCTAAACCTTATTGCCCGTATGGAAAATAATGGTACAGAGTTTGTGATTAATATTTCTTTTGAAAAAACTAGCTCTTAATTAATATAAAAAATGAGTTCATACTGTAACGGATGTAATTATTGGTTTGATGGGGGTTTTTGCAACAGATGCTATCAACCTTCCTGTAGCAGTTCATGTACTCCAAACACTAACTATTGTGGCTGCTTAAATCAGACAGAAGGAAATTGCGTTTTTTATAATTCAGCAACTACATCTTGTTTGGGTATAGCTAAAGGAACCAATTATGACACAATAATTGGACTTATTGATGCAAAACTTTGTACAATAGGCAATTCTGGAGTTCAAACAATATATAATGTTGCTGGAACTACAGATCAAATAGATGTAGCAACAACTACTTCTGGTAGAACAACTACTTATACTGTATCTTTAGATCCTGTATTTACAAATACTATTTCTGATATTCAAACAAGCATTGCTGGTTTGCAAAGTTGTTGTAGTGCTTCTATTAATAGTATTACAACTAATACACCTTCTTATTTAAATATAAGTAATCAAGGATCAGGAGTATGGAGAATTAATTATACTCCCCCGACTTCCAGTTCAGGAGGAATAGTTCAAAATGATTTTCCACAAATATCTGTTTCTCCAGGAGCTACAGTAAATGTCTTCCAACAAGTGTTAAATTTTTCAACACTTGCAAATATAGCCACTAAAGATGTTATTGAATTTTCATTTAATGCAGAAGTAGGCTCTAATGATGTTTTAGATATTTCTTTTATAAATTCTGCAACTAATACTCTTGTATATCTTGCAGGATTTCAAATTACCCCAATTTCCTCTGGAGCATCTCTTTCTGGAAAAATAAAGTTTAATCTTCAGGATGTAACTTCTCCTTCAGCGGCATCTGCAATAGTTAGTGCTGTGTATACAAAATCTTCCACTCCTTTAGAAACAAGTCCTTTAGCAGTAAGAATGGGAAATGCCGCAAATGTTTCTGCTGTTACAACAAGTATCGGAGCAGTTGTTACGAATATAGATTTAACAGGTCTTAAAATTGTAGCAACAATGGTTAATAATAGTGGGACAATTTATTGTCATTTTTCAGATTTTACAACAGAAGTTAAAAAGTTTATATAATATGCCTAGAATTATTCCCTCAGTTGTTATTACATTAGATGGTTCAGGTGGCGAATTTGCAGGACTTCTTGATGTAAACTCACCTACAGAGGTGTATTATATAACTGGATCAGCTACTGCTACTTCCAATTATTCTATATTTCCCACAGGAACTCCTCAAGCAGACACTACTTTTATATTTAAATACTCTGGTAATCTTGATATTACCACCAATTCTGTCACTTTTAATATTTTTGGCACTTCTATCACTCAGCTCCAATTAACAAAACATTTAACCATAACATGTTTCTTTAATGGAACTTCTTGGACAAATACTGTAGATTTAGATTTTTCACAATCTAATATTATATCCTCTACTAATTTAGGAACTGCTATTACTGGATCAAATATTGCAGCCAACTCTCTTAATTTACATACTGTAAGTCAGGCACTTAGTTTAACAAATGATGAAATAGCTGCAAATACAATAAATGGACATCAAAAATTAGTAGCTGGATCTGTAACAGATACAGAATTAGCTACAGGTATTTCAGGTTCAAAATTGACAGCTCACACAGTAGCTAATGCTGCAATTTCTACAGGAACAGCTTCTGCATTAAAGATTACAGATTCTTCTGGCAATATGCAGGATTTAGCTTTAGGAGCTAACATTTTACCAATTGGCACAGGAACTAGCATTAGTACTATAACTCTTTCTCAAATACAAAGTTCTACAGGAACATGGGAAACATATTCTTTTGATAAGAGTTTTGAATCAGGGGAGCAAGCAATTACTTCTATTTATTTTCCTTTTGGATTTAAAATTGTAAATATACTGATTACTGTAACAAAAGCAATTGCTGGTACTGATGATGGATTAATACACATTTCTGATGATGTTACAAGAACTACAATTAGTGATATTACTGTACCCGCAAGTACAGTAATTAATACTCAAATACCTACATTAAATCTAAATTATTCATATCATCCTTATGGAGGTTCTGGTACAAGTACTTCAACAATAACAATATCTGCCTCAAAAACAACCGCAGGAGGCAAGGTTTTTATTTCTATAAATGGAGAAAGAACATAAAACTCTGAGGTGTTGGTTTCTCAAGGGTTCTCCTCTGAAATGGGGAGTTTTTTAAAATAATTAATTTAATATAAATGGGACTTGGTTTTGATAATGGTGCAGGATTTACACAAGTACAGGATCTTAAAAGGTTGGGTATTACTGTAAATAGGCTGAGTCAGGAAATTTGCTGCATAAATAAAAATTTATGTACAAATGTGCTAAATTGTTTGTCAGGAGGTTATGCTTTAAGTAGTCCTCCCTTTAGTTTATTATTTAATCAACCTCTTGATGATGGTAGGTATAGTGGCCTTATCTATCAGGATAATACAGGTGTTTTAATATCTGACGGTATAAATACAGGAGTTCCATCAAATATTGTATGGAGTTCTAATTTTGCTTTACCTTCTGGTGCAACAGGAGGATATAGTTTTGGTACTTCTGGGCTTGGTTCAATCCAGATAAATTACACTGACCCCAATGTTCCTAATACTGGTATTCAATTAAAGTTTGATTCTACTGGATTTGAATTTGATGGAAATAATAATACATCTGCTCCTCAAACAAGATGGAATGCTTTTGATGGAACCAACTTTGTTCCAATTTTTGCTATAAATGGAGATGGAACTGTAAAAGCTGATTTCTATCCTAATACAAGAGATGATTCTGGTTCAGTAGTTCCAGTCAACTTTTTATATACAGATGGTACTGGAAAACTATTAAGTACAAATATTCAAACACTATTGGCTGTTTTACCATCTTATGTAAATAATGCAGCAGCTTTAGCAGGAGGTCTTCCAGTTGGCTGGAGTTATTATAACACAACAACAAGTTCTTACACAAGAGTAGTATAATGGAATCAGGAATAATTTTACAAAAGATACTTAGACTTGAGAACAATATTTGTTGTTTAAGGACTGATTTTTGTTCTTTAATTAATGGATGTTTGGGTATTTCTTCAGATGGAGATCCAAGCTCTTTTCTTAACAGACAGGGAAATTGGGTTGCAGGAGGTACAGGAGTTAATATTTATAATGCAGATGGTTCTCTTACAGGAAACAGAGTTGTAGATATAGCCAATAATAATTTATTATTCACCAATCTTTCTCAGGGAATTGCTGCTGAAAACTCTATAAATAATACATTCTTTGGTATTCCTATAAATTATAATAAAGTAGGAAGTACTTCAGGACTAATTGATGCAAATCAGGCTTATACTTTTATTTATAGTGATGGAGCCATGCAATCTGGACTCTTTGCAGGAACAGGTAATTTTATGTCTTCTGGTAGTATTATAAGTATAAATGGCACTACCTATTCTAATGACTTTAACACTGTTCAATTTGGTAATTATCCAAACTCCAGAGATGATTCTGGAACAATCACTCCTGTAAATTTCTTATATACAGATGTTAGTGGTATTTTACAATCAGCTCCTGTTTCTTATATAGGATGGGGATTACAAGGAAATTCTGGTACAGACCCTAGTGTTAATTTTCTTGGCACTACAGATGGGGTGGGATTTAATATTAAATCCAATAATGTTCAGATGTTGCACTTTGATGAAGGTAGTACCAACCCTAATATTTTAATTGGAGCTGGTATTTCTTCTCAGCCTAGTGTTCATAATATAGGAATAGGTAATCAAACTACTTTTACAACACCCTCTGGAAGCGAAAGTGCTACTTATCAAGTAGCTTTGGGTTTTAGAGCAAATGTTGCGGGATTAAATGGTATAAGTGCTGGTTATCAATCTTCTGCCAGTAATGACAATAGTATAGCAATAGGATCTAATGCTACTACAACAGGAACAAGAATTACTAATAATATAGCTATTGGTAAAAATGCTGTTTCTAGTTACAATAATTCTGTTTGTATAGGAACAGGAGCCACAGATAATCAAGATGATCAATTTGCTATAGGAACTACTCACAGTTCTTTTTATGCCCCTGGTATGGCAACAGGTTCTGGATTTGTATTAACAGAAGATGGCACAGGTCTATTTAGTTCGGCTGCTCCAGTTGTAAATGGAGTTACAGCTTCTGAACCTACATCTCCTTATTTAGGTCAATTTTATTTTGATACAACATTAACTAAGATGAAATTTTGGAATGGCTCTGTTTGGGCTATCATTACCTCAACACCGTAATAATATGCACACCACACTATTTGAAAAATTCAGACATTTATTTAGCCATCTATTTAACATAGATATATCAGACAAGGACACTCAGATTTCATTCTGGAGTGGACATTTTTTAACAGCAGGAGTAGTTTTTACATCAATGGCAGATTTCTTTCTACAGTCAGTTGCTAGGGTTTTTATTGCATTCTCTATAGGTATTATAGGGGGTATAGGAGGTTTATTGGCTAAAGATGTGTATGAGTGGGGTAAAGCCAAGTATGAGAAAAAGTTTAAAAAATGACTTTAAAAGAAATTGGATATCAATTATATCTAACATTTTCAGAACAACCTTCTGTTCTATCTTCTAAAAAGATAGAGAGATTTATTGTATTTTCAGTTATGTTAGGTAATACTATTGTATATCTCGGCAAAAATATGAAAACAATGGATGCCACTTCCTTTATGATAGTTATAGGAGGATGGCTAGGTTATGCAGGTTACAATACTTTACTTAATTTTAAAGATAAACAATTAGATAAAACCAACACAAATGATCAATCTCAGTCAGACATTCCCAAAACTTAAAGAATATTTTCTATATTCTGTAATTATTATTCTAATATTTCTTTTGATATTATTTGGGGCAAAATCCTGTGAATATAAAAATGAGAATTTTAAACTTCAGGATAAGCTACTTACTTCAGAATATTCTAAATTTCAGCCATTTATAGAAAAAAGAGCCGAAGATAGCTCAACAATTGTTGAACAAAATCAACTGTTGGCTGAAAAGGATAATACTATAGTTAAACAAATAGAGAAAATAGAAGGACTGAAATCTTTGCAATCTCAAGTAGTTTATAAAACTATTGTACAATTTGATAGTATTAAGATTCCTTACATAGATTCTGCAAAAGTAATAACAAAAGATTCAGCAGAATATATTCAAGTGCCTTTGAGAGCAGAAATAATAAACAAAGACTATCAGATAGATGAAACTGTCCTATCAAATGGAATAGAAATCAATCACTTAATTATTCCCGATTCCACAGTAGTAACAATAGGGGAAGAGGGAAACCTGTTTAAAACTAAAAGTGTTGTTAAAATTTCCCACAGCAATTCCCATCTTAAAACAACAGATGTTAAGAATATTGTTTTAAACCAGAAACTAAATAAAGGTACTAAAGGATTTTTAATAGGAACAGCAACAGGAGCAACTGCTGCAACAATAGTAATAGCACTATTAAAAGCGTTTGTAATAAAATAAATATGGAAAGTACAATAAATATACCAGCACAGACATTAAATGCTAAATGGAGCTTTATAGGTCTTACTATTTCGATAAATCCTCTAAATAAGACATTTACATCTGTTGTAAAATATCAGGCAAAAGATTCAACTGGAAAGATAATTGACACAAAATCAATAACTTATTCAGGGAAAGATTATAACACTTGGTGGAACAGTTTTAATTCAGGGGCATATCTGTATTCAGAACTATTAGCAAAATTTCCAGATATTCAGGGAACAATTCCTTCTACAGTTGAAGGAGAATTTGTTAATCCTTAAAATAATATATTAATGACAACAGGAGCAGCAGGAATAAACTTAATAACAGAATTTGAGGGATGCAAACTAGAAGCATATCTTGATTCTGTAGGAGTAGCAACTATAGGTTATGGTTCTACAAGATATGAAGATGGAACTCCAGTAAAACTTGAGGATGTCATTTCTTTGCAAAGAGCTAAAGATCTTTTTGCTAAAACTCTGCCTAAATATGAAACTAGTGTAAATACTTTAGTTAAACAACCTTTAACTCAAAATCAATTTGATGCACTAGTATCATTTTGTTATAATTTAGGGGCACTTTCTCTCTCAGGAAGCACACTCCTAAAGAAAATTAATATCAACCCTAATGATCCATCTATAGCTTCAGAATTTGCTAAATGGACACATGCAGGATCACAAATTCTTCCAGGATTAGTAAGGAGGAGACAAGCAGAATCTGATTTATATTTCACTAAATAAAAGATGTTGGTTTTTAAAATTAGGCTACTAGAAATGGTAGCCTTTTTTATGCCATATATTTGAAGAAATCGCCACCCCAGAAATTTTAAATACTTATATGTAAAACAAAAGTTCTTATTATATATTGAGGTACTTTTTTGCAGGAAGCAATTTCTTCTATAGTACTTCCATTATTATACATCTCTTTAATTTTTATAATCTCGTCTATATCAAAACTCTTTATTACTGTACTTTTACCTTTCAATAACCCCATATTAGATGCATGTCTCATATTTTCTTTTCTAGTTACCCATTCTAGATTTTCTAGTCTGTTATCTTTAGGATTACAATTTATATGATTTACTTGGCACTTATTTTCAGGATTATCTATAAAATGTAAGGCTACAAGTCTATGGATAGTATAAGTACTATAACCAACTTTGCTTTTATATAATCCCACTTTTAAGTATTTGCGTTGAAAAGATGGTTTTAATAACTCGTAAGTTTTATTACTTCTAACATTTCCTAAACTTGAAATTGAATAATTTTCAAACCCATTTATTTCTTTCCAGATTTCTTCGATCATTGTTTGTATTTTAGTATGCTTTTGGTGAATTGTTTTCTGTTTAGAGCATAGTAATCTATTCCCATTTTTTCTGGGTGATTACTACACTTAATGATACATGCTTTTGGAGCCATTGCATCTGTAAGAGGTTTACATCAAGTTAGAATGTGTAAACTATTAATCAACTGTGGAAGTAATCTAACCCTCCCTTCTATCCTGCGACTCATTAATTAGTACCATCGCTGTGCTGTGTAGAATTCCCCCAGTAGCACTAAAACTCTATTGCTGGTGGCTTATCCCGTCCCATAGAGAGTATAATAAAAAAATCCCCTATCAAATTACTTTGTAGGGGACTGCTTTCAAAAATCCTTACAAAGCCTGAACCAGTGTAAGAACTAGAAAATTTATAATAACTCTATGTTACAATCAAAATTTATCCTAGTTATTAGCAACCGTTCAGGGGTATTTAATACTATGCTGCAATTATAATAATTCTTTTTGTGCTTTCCAAATTTTTAACAAAATTAAGTTAAATTACTTATCAACATTTATTTAACCTAATTCTATTTGATACTTGTGTACCACAAATATAAACTTTATTTTCAGAAAAACCAAGCAAATGGCTAAAAAAGTCAAGAAGAAAACTGTTAAAACTAAAAGATATTCTAAAGAAGAAAGAATAATATTTCTTAAAAAGATAGGAGAAACTAATGCAGCAGGATTGAGGGAAAATTCTACTCCACAAGAAAAAATACTCTACAAATACCTTAAAGAGTTAGGATATAAATTTGAATTTCAAGTTCCCATAGTTATATCAACTATGAAAGTTCCTAAATTATACATACTTGATTTTCTTCTTACAACATATAATATATTTATTGAATGTGATGGTAGACAACACAATAGCAAAGAAGGACTTAAGTCTGATAATTTACGAAGTAAAAGATTAGCCACTTTAGGTTATATTCCTTTAAGATTTACTAATAGACAAATAACCACATATACAAGAAACCAAATAAAACAAATAATAGATCATAAGATAGAAATGTTAAAATCCAGACATAGTTTGGATATTAAATAAATTTTACTATCTTTACATTGAAATAATTAAAAATTATGAATTTTAAAGAATTCTTAGATAAATATAATGTTCCCTATCTAATAGAAACAATAGATAAGGAAATAGAACATTATGAAGATGAATTTGGAAATGAAATATTAGATATGGAAGAATCCATAATTGTAGATGATGAAGATTTATTTCATCATGATAAAGAGCTAAAGAAACATTTTCCAAATTACAAATACAACTATGAATATTTTATGATTCCGCCCACACCACCAATTCCACAATCACCAAATTAAATAAAAATGACTAAAAAAGAATCAGTCGATAATTATTTTCAAAAATATTACTCAGAAATTAAAGATTTAAAAGAAAAAGGAGTAATCAGTTGGAAAGTAATAGCAGAGAAAATCAGTTTTCTGGCTAAAGAAACAATTGATCCTGAGTATATTAGAAAGAGATTTGCTCAATTTAAGCCAAAATGTCTGGAGGATAAATGTACAAAAGGTAATTGTGTTTGTAAAGGATTAATAACACAGGATATTAATTCAATTATAAATACTACATCAATTCTTCCAGGATACTTCAAGTACACCTATCAGGAAGATAGGGATAAAGGAACAGCTAAGTTGGAGGATAATGTTACAGAAAAGCCTACAGACGAAGAAATATTTGTCAAATATAATATAGATCCAAAAGAGTTTAAAATAAGCCAAATTTGGTTTAAAGATCAAGCTGTAGGCTATAGAATGTCTGTGTTATTTTCCAGCATTAAGAAATCTACAACTGCCTCTGAAATAGATTTTAAGAAGGAATTTACAGATTTTGTAAATAATAAGAACATTGCAATATTTAAAAACAATACAAGTGCTAAATATTGGCAGGAAGATAAAATTCAAAATAAGGAATTATCCCATACAGTAGTTATTAATATTGCAGATTTGCACCTCGGTAAATTAGTATCAGAAGCTGAAACAGGAGAAAGATACAATCTGGAAATTGCCAAAAAGAGGTTTTTAGATTGTATTAAATATCTTTCCCTAAAAGCATACCAGTGTTATGGAGTTAAAAAGTTTATTCTAAGTACTTTGGGAGATACTCTGCATACAGATTCTCTTAAATCAACCACTACTGCTGGCACATATGTAGAAAGTGATACAAGAGCTTCAAAAGTATTTCAAACTGCCCTAGAGCTTATATCTGAAGGAATAGAAATATTAAAACAATATGCTCCAGAAGTAGAATTTATCAATATTAATGGAAATCATTGTGAACTTTCAGAACAACATCTAGGAATAGCTCTAAAAGCCTATTATAGAAATGACACTCAGGTTAGTATAAATGCAGAACCAAGAAACAGAAAACACAAACTTGTGGGAAAAAATCTTCTAACATGGTGTCATGGAGATACAAATGCTAATACACTTCCTCTTACAGTAGCTACAGAAGTCCCTCAAATGTGGGGAGAATCTGCTTTTAGAATCATTCAACTTGGCCATTTACATTCTAGTAAAAAGAAAGTACATCAATCAGAAGATGAATTTAATGGAGTTGTAGTAAGACATTTTTCTTCTATTTCTGGCACAGATGCTTGGCATGATAAGAATAATTTTACGGGAAATCAAAAAAGAGGAACAGCTTTAATTTTTTCAGATAAAGAACCAGGAATTTTAGGAGAATTCTATAAAACAGTATGAAAGTAAAAGGCTATTATAAGGGCATAATTCCAGTGTACATAACTATAAAAAATGATGTTATATTCTTGGAAGGAACTAATTGGTTTTGGGAAAAGTTGTTGACATTTTGTTTTAATCTTGATGTAATGTCGGGAAATTTGGAAGAAGTGGATTATCAGGAATATATAAAGGAACAAGAAAATAAATTAAAGCCAGAAGATTTCAGATGATAATTTTTCCAAAATAACAGGATAGCCATCCCTAAAAAGGTGGCTATTTTTGTTAATAAATGTTAATTCATAAATCTAACCTAATTTGATTAAACATTTTCAAATTCCAATTATATTCCCTATTTTTAATCAAAATATAATTTAATGCTTGTATCTCAGTGGATTAGTGATATACTTACAATGATGAGGGCAGAATCACTCGATGATTTTATTTCCCCTAGATTCATTGTTAGTGAAACAAGAAGTATTATTGCTGACTTTATTAAAAAAGATAATGATGCAAAAAAGAAACTAGCCAGACTATCTGAAGGTTGGTCAGTGTTACCATGCGTAAAAATGGTAGAAGTTCCAGTTTCAGAATGTACAGATGTAGAAGTAAGACTTTGCCAAAAATTAATGAGGAGTGAACAAATTCTTCCCTCTACGTATACATTTACACATGGAGATATAATAAAAGGTATTTCTTCAATAAATTTATCTTCTTTTGAAGATCCTGTAACTCCAAGACAATGGAATGCTATTCAAAAAAGAGAATATGTAGATAAAAATAAATATTATTATTTCTTCAGAAATGGCTATTTATATATTCCAATTCCTAAAAAAGATATATATGCACCCGAAGAAGTTACAATAGAAGCATATTTTAAAGATAAATATGAAGTGGATATTTTTAATACTTTTGAATCTCCTTGTGCCAATTGCCCTCAACCAGAAGAAACTGTATGTAAAAGACCAGTAGATTACCAACTTGTGTGTCCTTTTTACCTCGAAAATGACGTAAAAAAAGAGTTAATTAACAGACTTGCAAAGGTTTATAAATCTATTACCCCCGATTCCAATCCAGACCTCAATGAGGTTGACAAAACAGCACAACGAATTCTTACTAACGATAAAAATGGTTTAGATAGTTAATTATGAAATTAAAAAAGAATTCAAATCAGGTATTCCCAGAAGATTTTTATGATAAGGTCAGAGAAAGATTTGGTATTACAAAAAGTCATATGACTGACTTCAGAATAAGAGCTTTAGTAAGAAACTTTAATAAAGAAATAGCCAAATGGGTAGTGGATAATGCAGATGGTTTTAAACTTCATAAAGAAGCAGGAGTTTTGATTATTTCCAAATATAAACCTAAAATCTTCCATGAAGATAAAGAGGAGATGATGGAAAATTTAAAAACATCTAATCTACCAGAATGGAAAAAAGCTATAATTTTTAAAAAATATAACAAATTTCCAGAAATACACCATTCTAAAAATAAAAACTATCTTAAAAGATACTTTTTTGATTACAATGCAATTTGGTTTAATGTATCAAATTGTAATTTCAGAAAAGCCTCCTGTTATAAATTCTCTATGTGTGATGCAATGACAGATATGATGGTTGAAAGAGTAAATCAGGGAAAAGAATATTTTGAATGGCAAGCAGAAGATTTTAAGCTCAGAGGGATAGATTCAGTTTCCAGATCTGTAAAGAGAAAAAGAGCTATGCGTAATAAAAGAAAAGCTTTAGCTGAAAAAAATAAACAAGAAGAACATGCAAGAAATGAAAATGGTGGGTGCAGAGAGGCTCCTAGCCAGAATTGAAGATAATTTAAGCAATTATTCTGCATCTAATTTATTAGATACTGGTAGATTTTATTCAGAAATAAAGTATGTAATAGATTTGCTAGGGGTTGCTGCTTATGATTTAGCTGATGCTATTATATTTGCAAAAGATAATAAAGCTGATGCTCCATGCGACTACTTTCTATTAAATTCCCTGTGGCTTCTTGATGAGCATAGACCAATGACTCTAGAAATACCTCAACCAGAAAGCAGATTTATTATTTATAATAGGGAAATAACAGAACTTGTAGCACAAAATACTTGTGGGTATGGAATTCCAGGTTCAGGAAATGTAAATCCCATGATGAATGGAATTGCTGTAGAATCCTGTATGGTTACAAACAATAATGAACAAGTGCTACAAAAAATATCTTCTATAGATTATGTACAAGGAACAGAAGCTTACAGATATGAATGGAATCATCCAAGATTAATGACAGTAAGGAAAAATAAATCTCTAAAACACCATCATAAAAATTTTCAATTCCCAGGAGATTCTGAAGGAAAATTCAGAGGTGTAAATGCAGCTTCCCCTTTTGAAGCATCTATTGAACAACAAGGAGAGTTTTATAACATTTACACTACTTTGAAAAATCCTGTAATGTATATGAGATATTACAGGTATCCAGTAGATTTGGACACTGGTCTTCCATTAATCCCAGAAGATCCAATTATACAAAAAGCTATAGAATGGCATCTTTTGCAATATTATTTCCAAATGTTATGGCTCAATGGAGATGATCCTAATGTACAACAAAAATATCAACTACTTAAACAGGAAGCTGACCGATATATGTTACAGGCAATAAATTACAGTAAAACTCCGAGTTTCCAAACTCTTGTTGAAATGGCTAGGCGCACTAGAAAAAAATTCAGTGCTTATGAAGTGATTAATTCCAAACATGTGTGATAAAAATGTAATATAGAAATGATTGAGAATCAATTAAATCAACCTGAGATTGGCATGTCGTGGAAAAATCCTTCCATGTTAAAAGAAACAGAGTTTTCTTTGCTTAATAATGGTAGTATTCTTTCTTATAATGATACTTCGTTTCAAATTACAAACGAGCCTTCTAATATATTGTCCAGTAGATTAAAAGGTTTTAAAGTATTAAATACTAATTTAGTTCCCGCTTTAGGTCTTACTTTTTATTTTCTTGTAAATCCTCAAACAGGTGAATCAGAAATCGGTTATACTTATGACCAATCAAATCTTGATTCTACTGATAGAACTGCATATTGTGGAGAATGTAATAATCCTGTAGTTGAAGATACTCCTTTAGAGCAACAAACTCCGACAGAAACTACAAACTACTACACATTTGTAAATGCATCTTGTCTCAATTTTAATATAGATTTTCCTATACAGTCATGGATAAAAATAGATGATTGCAGAGTCAGAATATATTTTTCAGATGGACTTAATCCTATGAGATATATAGATTATGATGATTTTGAGCTTAAATTACAGAATAAAACTCTTTTAAATTGTCCAATTCTTCATTCAGATGAATTAGATTGCAATAAAATTAACATATTTCCTTCCACCTGCTACCCTAAAATAGATGTAACAGATGTAGTTTCAGGAGGTCAGAATCAGGCAGGAATGTATCAATTTGCCCTTTGTTATTCTGATGTAAACTCAAATAAAGTAACAGACTACTTTCATGTAACAAATCCTATTCCTTTATTTACAGAACAAATAACTATAGCTACAGACTATTCTGTATCTAAATCAATAAAATTACAGATTTCCAACCTAAACACAGATTTTCAGTACATTAATCTTGTTGTTTTAAAAACAATTAATACTGTAACTTCTGTTTTTCTTGTAGAGACAATTCAGACAAATTCATCTTCTCTTTCTTATCTTTATACAGGAATAGATGCAAATATACAGCAAAATCTTGCTATTGATGATGTAACATCCAGAAGACCTATTTATATAGCTGCTAAAGGTATCACTGAATCTAATGGCTATTTAATGCTATACGATTTACAGCAACCCAGAATATTAAATCTTCAATCAGAAATGATTGACCTGCCAATTTACTGGCAAACTGTTTCAATGAAAGAAGGATCTTACAAAAATCCTGAAATTTCAGGCAATTTTGTAGGATATTTAGGAGATGAAGTATATGGAGTAGGTATTTCTTTTACAAGAACAAATGCCCCAGATACTGCTGTATTTCATATAGCAGGAAGAAAATCAACTCCTTATGATTGGGATAATATGGGCTGCATTGACATAAATGGAAATCCAGCTCCTTGTGTAACACCTCCTTCAGGAGCTACAATAATTACAAATAAAGATGTATTTACAGAAAATACCTGCTCTACATCAATTCCTGCTTTTAGATGGCAAGTGTACAATACAGCTTCTCTCATAGGAAATGCTATAGGATTTGATGAAAATCCTGTAACTCTTTCTGTAG
>Ga0214192_1000180_pt1 | contig 39499 bp, 42 predicted proteins | sample TroBogEpilimnion_44_FD_153030 | JGI IMG/M metagenome (GOLD analysis project Ga0214192, IMG submission 153030) | Freshwater microbial communities from Trout Bog Lake, WI - 29JUL2008 epilimnion | ecosystem: Environmental > Aquatic > Freshwater > Lake > Epilimnion/Euphotic zone | place: Trout Bog... | reverse complement strand
GTCACGGCCGCCCGCCGATGCCATGAACGTTTACGTGACGGGCAAGCAGTGGATGTGGAAGATCCAGCACCAGGAAGGTGCGCGCGAGATCAACGAACTGCATATTCCTGTCGACCGCGATATTCGTCTCACTATGACTTCGGAGGACGTGATCCACGATTTCTTCGTGCCCGCGTTCCGAACGAAGTCCGACGTACTGCCCGGGAAGTACACGACGGAGTGGTTCCGCCCGACGAAGATCGGCGCGTATCACATCTTCTGCGCCGAGTACTGCGGAACCAAGCACTCCGGAATGATCGGCGTGGTCTATGTGATGAGCCAGGCCGATTACAACGACTGGTTGGCCAAGGGCAGCGGCGAAGGCTCGATGGCAGAGCAGGGCCAGGCGCTGTTCAATCAGCTGGGATGCGGGAACTGCCATCCGAGCACGGTGCAGCGTACCAATGGCCGGGCACCGAATCTGGCGGGAATCTACGGGACCACGGTCGACCTGAAGGACGGAAGCCGAGTTAAGGTTGACGAGGCCTATATCCGTGAGTCGGTATTGAATCCCGAGGGGCGGATTGTAGCCGGATACGACAACATCATGCCGACATTCAAAGGGCTGATGACAGAAGACGGCCTGCTGAAACTTGTGGAATACGTGAAGTCGCTTGGACCGGCAAACGGAGCACCGATGCCGGCTGTTCCCGGAACAGTGGATCTGAATCCAAAGCAGACGCAGCTAAAGGCCGGCGGAACAGCCGCGCAGGCTGGGAAGAAATAGACGAAGGAAAACCAGTATGATCACGGCGCCTTCACCGGTACTAACAAAAAAGAATTATCTGAACGAGGCTCACAGCCTTAAGAGTTGGTTGCTCACAAAAGATCACAAGAGGATCGGCATTCTCTATCTGATCAGCGTCACGTTCTTTTTCATGCTCGGCGGGCTGTACGCGGCAATGATCCGTCTGGAACTGATGACTCCGGCGGGCGATCTGCTGGAATCGAACACCTACAACAAAGTGTTTACGATGCACGGCGTGCTGATGGTGTTCCTGTTCCTGATCCCATCGATTCCGGCGGTGTTGGGAAACTTCCTGTTGCCGCTGATGATCGGGGCAAAGGACGTGGCTTTTCCGCGGCTGAATCTGCTGAGTTATTACGTGTATCTGGCGGGCGGACTGTTTATCTTCACGTCGCTGATCCTGGGCGGAGTCGACACGGGGTGGACGTTCTATACACCGTTCAGTACGTCTTACTCGAACGGCTATGTATTAACCACAGGTCTTGGCATCTTTATTGCCGGTTTCTCTTCGATTCTGACCGGGCTGAATTTTATCGTTACGATCCATCGCATGCGTGCACCGGGGCTGACATGGTTCCGTCTGCCGCTCTTCGTTTGGGCGCACTATGCAACGAGCATGATCCAGATTCTGGGTACACCGGTGGTGGCGGTCACGCTGTTTCTGGTTGTACTGGAGCGGGGGCTGCACATCGGATTTTTCGACCCGGCCTACGGGGGAGACCCGGTGTTGTTCCAGCACATGTTCTGGTTCTACTCGCACCCGGCGGTTTACATCATGATTCTGCCGTCGATGGGTGTGGTGTCTGAAATCATCTCGACGTTCAGTTCGAAGAAACCCTTTGGCTATACCTTCATCGCGTTTTCCAGCCTGGCGATTGCGGTGTTTGGCTTCCTTGTGTGGGGCCATCATCTTTATGTCGCGAGCCAGTCGGTTTACGCCGGGATGGTGTTCTCGATTCTCACGTATATTGTGGCGATTCCTTCGGCGATCAAGATCTTCAACTGGCTGGCAACCATGTATAAGGGTTCCGTTCGGATCACAACGCCGATGCTTTATGCCTTCGGGTTCATGGGCTTGTTCACGATTGGCGGTCTGACGGGGCTGTTCCTGGCGTCAATCGGACTGGACGTGCATCTGACCGATACTTACTTCGTGGTTGCGCACTTTCACTACGTGATGGTCGGCGGCGCGATTATGGGTTTCCTGGGCGGGATCCATTTCTGGTGGCCGAAGATCACGGGACGAATGTACCCAGAAGGATGGTCGAAGCTTTCGGCCATTATGGTGTTCTGCGGATTCAATCTGACGTTCTTCCCGCAATTCCTGGTTGGCTACATGGGGATGCCACGGCGGTACCATGTGTATCCCCCGGAATTCCAGGTTTTTAACGTTCTGTCTACGGCCGGTGCCGGGTTACTGGGCGTCGGCTATTTTGTTCCGTTCATCTATCTGCTGTGGTCGCTGAAATACGGCAAGTTGGCGGGAGATAATCCCTGGGGTGCGACCGGACTGGAGTGGAAGACGTCGTCGCCCCCGATTCACCAAAACTTCGAGGTAACGCCGGTTGTGACGCAGGAAGCCTATACCTATACGACTGAGGAGGTTGCGCACATTGGCTAGCCAATCGACCGCACTACAACATCATTTCGAGAACGCGGAGCAGCAGAAGGACGCTTCGACTATCGGCATGTGGGTGTTTCTGGTCACCGAAATCATGTTTTTCGGAGGCCTGTTTTTGGCGTACATGGTGTACCGTCAGGCATATCCGGCGGCCTTTGCATCTGCAAGCAATAAGACCGACCTTTGGCTCGGCGCGGCGAACACGACGGTACTGATCTGCAGCAGTTTGACGATGGCGCTGGCCGTGCATTATGCGTCGATCGGGAAGAAAAACCTGATTGTGTTGTTTCTGGTGCTCACCCTGTTGCTTGGCGGCACCTTCCTCGGCGTGAAATCCGTGGAGTATCACGACAAGTGGGTCCATCATGAAATCCCTGGCGCCAACTTCGAGTGTGAAGGTTGCGCCGATGCGCAGCACGCAAGCTTGTTTTTCGCCTGCTACTTCGGGATGACCGGCCTGCACGCGACGCACATGATCATCGGGATCTTCATCATTTTGTACCTGATCGTAAAAGCCCGCAAGGGCGATTATGGTCCCGAGTGGCATACGCCGGTCGAAATGTTCGGACTTTACTGGCACTTCGTGGATATCGTCTGGATTTTCCTGTTCCCGTTGCTTTATCTGATCGACCGCTCAGGCGGACTCAAGGGATAAGACTATGGCCGATCATACTCATCACATCGTCCCCAAGCGGGTTTATTTTGCAGTATTCACTGCACTCATCGTGCTCACCTGGGTGACCGCCTGGATATCGACTGTCGACCTTGGACGCATGAATCTTGTTGTCGCCCTTTCGATCGCAGTGTTCAAGGCCTCGCTGGTGGTCCTGTTCTTCATGCATATCGCTTATGCAACGAAGCTGACCAAGATGATCGTGTTCAGTGGTATCTACTGGCTGATTCTGCTCCTCTTCATCACCATGGAAGATATTTGGACGCGCGGCTGGATGGGCGTTCCCGGGCGTTAAGTCCGGGTTCAATCGTAACGTCCATCTGCCCGGCAAGGTTTGGTCTTTGCTGCGGCCGACTTAAATCAGGCCAGTAAGTTTCTCCTTGATCTGTTCGGCGGTGAACGGCTTGCGCACGTAGCCGGTCGCCCCCAACTGTACGGCTTCCATCACTTTTCCATGACCACCTTCGGTGGTTATCATAATCACAGGCACATTTTTCAGGTGCTTCATTTCCTTAATTCGCGCGAGCAATTCGAGGCCGTCCATCTGGGGCATGTTGATATCCGAAAGGATAAGACCGAAGCCCCGCTTCTGTAAGATGTCCACGGCCTCCGTCCCGTCCCCGGCCTCTTCAATATCTCCGAGGTTGAGATCCGTCTGACGAAGGACTCGTTGCAGTATTTTGCGGATCGCGGCTGAATCGTCGACGATCAACACATCCAGGGGCGTGGTGGCAGTCATGGTTTCCTCTGAATGTATATCGGCAGAACCCGTCCAGCAGGATAGACCAGCAAGGATGTCAGCGCGAATTGGCTCTAAGAACCCGGAATGCCGCCGAAATGAACTTCAGATGGGCGGAGCCGGATCCCTGGAAAACGCCGGATCGATACCCGCCCGTCCACGATCAGAAGCAACCACGGGAACCTCCGCATGAATCCATATTTTGAACAAAAAATACTCGGTGCCGCGCCGCTTGAACTCGTGACTTTGCTGTACCAGCGTGCAATATCGTCAGTGCAGGACGCGCGAGTACATCTGAGGGAGGGCCGAATTGCGCAGCGCGGAGTAGCCATATCCAATGCGTACGCCGCAATTGCAGAGCTGGTCTCATCACTGCACGACAGCGCAGCGCCGGGGCTTACCAAAAACCTCCGCGACCTGTATTTCTATATGCAGGGACGATTGTTGACAGCAATGCACGAACAGTCCGACTGCCCCCTGGTTGAGGTCCGGGAATTGTTAATGACCCTCGCCGATGCATGGAATACCATCGAGCGCCAAATCGGACCAAGAGGTGGGGAGCTCAACGCCGAAAGCCAGAAACTGAATCAAACCTTACTCAGCAGTGCGCCGCGCCATTTCGAAATCCGGGTCTGATTCAACGGGAATTCGAACCTTCCAAAGCGTGCGAGTGTTCTGAGGTCGAATACGAATCGCCAACAGAAACGCGACTCGAATCATCCCCGACCGAGCGCTCGATACCGTGTTGAATCATCTTGCCAAGGCCGAAGCCACCTGAAGCGGAGATCGCCTTCGCGAGGCTTTGCTCGCCCAGACCGAACGCAGTTGCGCTCGCGTCATCACCGTCGGTACCAAGCCAGCCAGAGCCAGCCTCCCGGATAGTCTTCAACATACCAGCAATCAGCAGTGCCTCAAAATCCGCCGCGGCACCAGCCGTCCTGGCTGGGTCCGGCGAATTCAAGTGGCCGAGTTGATGATTCACACTAAGGGAAATCATATAATTTCAAGCTCCGCATTCAGCGCGCCTGCAGCGCGCAAATTCTGGAGAATCGCGATGATATCCCGCGCCGTCGATCCGACAGCGGCCAACGAATGCACCAACTCCTCAACTGTGGCGCCCTGCTTCAGGACGACATTTTTCGCTGCCTCGCTGCGAGCCACCACAGTTTGTTGAGGAACCACCTGAGTAGTACCGGTGGAAAACGGAAGCGGCTGAGAGACGGAAAGACTTGTCTGGATCTCGACGGAAAGATTGCCATGAAGAATCGCCACCGGGGAAATTCGAACATCCTTCCCGATTACGATAGTGCCGGTACGTTCATTTACCACGATACGCGCGAATGAATCGACCTCAACCGTGAGGTTCTCCAGCGCAGAAATAAATTCGGCCATCCTGGGCCTCCACGCTGCCGGAGATTCAACACTTAGCAGGGCCGAATTATCGGCATGGGCAATTACATCACCCGCACCCAGCCCGCGATTAATAGCCTCGGCAATCCGGGACGCTGTAGTGAAATCAGCAATGCGCAACTGGAGATGAATACGATCTCCTGGCTCCACGGACGGCGCGGCCCGTTCAACAGTCGCGCCCCCGGGAGAACGCCCAACAGTGGGATGGTTCACCGTCTGGCTGACTCCGCCCTGGCCCGCGACGAATCCACCAGTAACTACCGGACCTTGCGCGACCGCATACACGAGCCCATTGGCACCGCGAAGCGAAGTCATCAGCAGAATGCCCCCTTGAAGATTGGTCGCGTCCCCGATCGCAGCCGTAGTCACGTCCAGTTTCGTGCCCGGCTGGGCGAACGGCGGGAGCGTAGCTGTCACCATAACCGCAGCGGTATTGGCCACCTTAATAGCACCGGGTACGACTGAGACACCCATCTTGTCCAGCATATTCGCAAGACTTTGGGTGCCAAAAATTGTCTGCTGCTTGTCTCCTGTCCGATTCAACCCAACGACGATACCGTAGCCGACCAACTGGTTCTCCCGAACACCCTCAATCGACACCAGATCCTTTAGTCGCGATGCGGCGCTCAGATCCCCGATCAGACACATCCACCCAAGCAGGACAAACACGATACGCATATCAAAAAGGAAGCAAGCCCAGAAGAAAACGATACAGAGCATTGGGCCGTCGGACCGCATCGCCAACAATGCCCTTGCCATTGACTCGAATCTCCATGTCCGCGATCTGGTTGGACGGAACCGTATTATTCGTCGTAATATCCGTATTCCGGACAATTCCCCGAACAGTGATAAGCTGTTGTTCGGAATTTACCTGCAAATCCTTCGAGCCCTCAATGAGAAGAAGTCCCCCGGGCAGCACGGAAATAACCCGCGCCGAAAGAACAGCCGAAAGTGTTGCGGCTCGCGAGGTGGTCCCGGTACCGTTGAGCTTCTGATCACCCGAAAGATTTGCCAGATTTGACAGCGCTGTCGCCCGGGGTCCGGCAAGGGATGTAATCGACGAGTTCGCGCTCGACGCACGCTCCGTCGTACTGGCGCCACTCGCTACAGCATTGACGGTCTCGGTCACTACGATCGTCACCAAATCATTCAACTGACTGGCGCGCGAGTCCCGTGCGAGGTCAGTAAGGCGCGCAGACGCCGACCAAAGAGAGCCGGGAGCGGCGCCATCGGCATCGAGAGCAGAAACCGAACGGGCGCTGGTGACATAGCGGTCAAGCATCGACGGTTCGGGCTGAGGCTTCTCCCTTTTCCCGGACGACGAAGTGCTTGCCGCCACGAGGCCGCGAGCTGTCAAAACAACGCACAGACACTTCACTGGTATAGACATCAAGTAGCCTCCTGCAAAGAACCGGTCCAACGTATTCCTTTTTCCAGGGCGAACCAATTCACCAACCGCAGCAGAAACTCATTCGGCCGACCATTCACTTCGTAAGATTGTTCACCTGCTGGTACATATCGTCGGCAGCCTTTACAACCTTGGAATTTGCCTCATAAGCACGCTGGCTGGAGATCAAGTTAATAAACTCATCCACCACGCTGACATTAGATTGCTCGACGTATCCCTGCAGCAGCGTGCCCTGGCCCTCAGTTCCGCCCGGAGGTCCCACAACGGGCTGGCCCGAGGCGTCTGTCGGAAGGTAGAGACTCTGACCAACCGAATTGAGACCAGCCGGGTTTTGGAAATTGGCAAGAGTAATCTGGCCTGCAGTTTGGGCAGCTGTTTGACCGGGCAAAACGTAGCTAACGGTACCGTCGGCGGCTATGCTTATGGACTGGGCGGCAGACGGAATCGTAATCTGCGGCTGAATCGGATTTCCATTCGAAGTAACGATATTGCCGGACGCGTCCATCTGAAAGTTGCCGGCGCGGGTGTAGGCGAGCTCTCCGTTCGGCTGCTTTACCTGAAAAAACCCGAGCCCCTGTATGACGAGATCAAGCGGATTCCCCGTGCTCGAGAAATCGCCCTGCTGAAAAATGATCTCATTGGATGACGTCTTCGTTCCAAGGCCCAACTGGAGCCCGGTCGGAACGGTGGTCGACTGGCCAGACTGCGAGCCCGGTTGCACCAGAGTCTGGTACAAGAGATCCTGAAACTGAGCACGCCTCGACTTGTAGCCGACCGTATTGGCGTTCGCCAGATTGTTGGCTATATTGTCAACGTTCAATTGCTGTGCCGTCATGCCGCTTGCGGCGCTATAAAGTGCGCGAATCATAAATTCCTCCAAACTTTTTCGAAGTGCCCGCAAGAACTAAGCAGACACACGAGCAACCTCTTCTATGGCCCGACGATTGAGCTCGTAACCGACATTGGTGGCCCTTTGCAACATTTCAAACTGCCGCATAATGGAAACCAGACGCACCGAAGACTCAGCGGCTCCAACATTCGATTGCTCAAGTTTCCCCTGACTAATTTCTCCAGAAGCTGGCGAGGCCTTCACTCCGTCAGCCGCCCGGAAGTAGTTGGCACCAGCTCGCTGCAGGTTCCCGGAATCGAATTGAACCAACGCAATACGCCCAACCGGCACTCCGCCCTGCAGCACTGAACCTTCGCTCTGAATATGAACTGGTATGCCGGGTTGAAGGGATATGGTGCCGCCGTCTTCCCCGAGTACAGGACTGCCATCGCTCGCCGCAAGCGTACCGCCCGCGCCGATCCGAAACGTTCCGTTGCGCGTGTACCGAACTCCCTGCGGCGTCCGGATGCTAAAGAGTCCCGGGCCCTCAATAGCGAGATCTAAGGGATTAGCCGTGTCGCGAAAGCCACCTTGAGATGAATCAGTCCAGCGGCTTTCCACCAGAGGAAGCACCGCGGCATCACCCGTCCACGGGTCGACGGAGGCGTCGGAGCTGGTAAACACACTGAACTCCTCCCGATCGGCTTTATACCCGCCAGTCTCGACGTTGGCCAGATTATTCGCAAGCAATTCGAGAGATTGCATCCTGGCCTGCATTCCCCCGGCAGCGGCAGTTAAGATCGAATCCATAGCGACTCCAACAGCGCAACCGCAAGCAAATGGCCGAAACGCCAGAGCCGAAGAAAAGTCTATACTTTCAGCAGTACAAGCCGATAAGTCCAATGTAGTAGATACCGAAACGCTACAACTTTCTCCCAAATCGGAACACCATCCCCGAATGGCCAACGGATCTGCACCCTAAAACGTTGCAAACCCAGACGCGCCGGTTTGGCAACGAGTCTGCTCAATGGGATGCGTGGTTTCACTGCCCGCAGTCACTGCACCAAGCCTACGACCCGCACTGCTTACTCAAGGCGCAACTCCCTTTGCTGTTGGATTCGCCGGCGTAATGGACAATGCCGGCGTAAAGACCAACAGTGAAGCCACCGGTGACAGGCAAAACACAACAAAGAACAACGGCACACACACAACGCCGGAAGAATTCCTTCGAGCAGCCTCTATCAGAAACCGCCCAGGAGCCGCATCGCAGCCATCACTCTTGAATAAAAGTCCGATGGAGGGCTGGTCAATAGCACCCACTGCACACTACAGCAGTGCCAATCAAACGAGCACGTCCGTTCCCAGTTCTCTCAACGCCAATAAAGACGATTCGCCAAGTTCGCCGGGAGTGCCCAACGAACAACAGACCGCTACAGGAAAGCCGACGGAAGCGGGTGCCAACGAGAGCGACCATTCAGAGACGACGACTACAGCTAACCCAGACGCAGACACGGTGGCCCAAGCCCCTGTGTTGCCGACCGCTCCCGGGGCCGTCGCGGAGCAACGCCCGCGGCGCGCCTCACTCCTCCCGCCAAATCATATTGGCATACGACTCGAACCTTCGGCTCAACGAGTTAAGCAAGACAGAAATGATTTAGCAGTTCCATTTCCCTCTGTCGCGCCTCCAGTAAACTTCCAGCCCCGCAACTCATCGAAAGTACAGTCAGACGATACGACTGAGAACGATAACGCAACCGAGAAAGCTACAGGAGTTCAATCAGAAGTGGAAACGGCTCCCCGGATCGCTGCGCCGGACACGGTAATCGAGCTTCGGCTGTCGAATGCGGTACACGCAGCAGAGCCAAAGCCCACAAATGCGGTTCCGGCAGAATCCAAAAGCGGAGTCTCTACCCCGGATGGCCTGGCGGTTGCTACCCGGACGAACGAGGATGTGGCGACGCATAAAAGAGCCTATACGGCGGAATCTCTCGCGGACAACGACCGCGCACAAACGCCGCCATACCACGCGGAAACTCCAATACCGCACACATTACAGTCGCGACCAACTGGTCTGGACCTTAACCCGAGCGCAGCGTCGAATCGCCCAAACCCCAAGTCCTCAATTCCCGCCGCGGTTCAAGCCCAGATGAACGCCGACCACGCAGACAACATTCCGGAGGCCCCAAAGCAAACCATCCGCTCTCTCGCGCTGGAATTGACACCCGACGGAACAAGAGATCTGCGTGTCCGAATCACCGAGAACGCTGGAAACGTGCACATTTCCCTCCACTCAACTGACACCCTTTTGAGCGGCCGCCTGCAGGAAAACGTGGGAGATCTGGTTAACACGCTAAGCACCGCCGGATACGACGCAGACGGTTGGACGCGACAACAAGGAAAACACCGCCAAGAACCCCAACCGCGTCCACGCAGAGAGCGAGACAACAGTTCAAAACACTCCAACACACCATCCTTCATAGGAATGATAGACGCGACACAGGACATCTCATGAGCTCAACCCTAACTTCTATCGCGGCGGCCTCCCAGTCGCCAATTACAGCCCAGACCACCAGTTCAGTCGCACAGCAGGCAGTGGCGTCCGGACCGCTCGCCAACGAGTCCACCTTCCTTACGCTCCTGGTCTCGCAACTGCAAAATCAGGATCCCCTGAATCCCACAGACAGCAACCAATTCGTCTCGCAGTTGACGGCGTACAGTCAGCTAGAACAACTGATAGCAATCAATCAGAATACGGCGCCCGCTTCGACCCAAACCGCCACGCCCGCGACTTCAGTGACCGCCCCAACAGCCACTCAGAGCGGATCAAACAGTATCGCCACTTCCGCAATAAGCAAATAGGCAGGAGAACACAAGCATGTCAACAGCATTGTCCAACGCGCTGGCAGGACTCAGCGCGAACGCGCAGGCAATAAACATTGTCAGCGCGAACATGTCGAATATTAATACAACCGGATACAAGAACCAGACAGTGTCTTTTGAAGACCTCATGAGCCAGAGCCTAAATGGAGGAAACAGCGCGGCTCAGGCTGGCGGAAACACCGTAGCCATCAGTTCACGCCATTTCACTCAAGAATCTGTGCAGACCACCGGGCAGGCTTACGATGCTGCGGTCCAGGGAAATGGATTCTTTGTACTTCAATCGCCCGCAGGCCAGCAAGTGTACTCCCGGGCCGGAACATTCTCTGTAGATTCATCGGGGAATCTGATCGCACCCGGCGGACAAAACGTTCAGGGCTGGAATGCCAACGCCGGCGTCCTCGACACGTCGGCAGCATTGAGCAACATCACTCTCCCTGTCAACGGAATTCAAGCACCGAAAGCCACGTCAACGTTTTCGGTCAGTGCCAACCTCAACGCGAGTGCAGCCGTCGGTTCAAGCGATGGAACGTTCAGTACGCCGATTCAAATTGTCGATGCACAGGGAGGCCAGCACGTGCTCACCATTACGTACACAGAAACGTCTCCCGACAACTGGGGCTATCAGGTAACAATACCAAGCTCAGACCTGACATCAGGTACCGGAAGCACGACAACACTGTCTTCTGGCACATTGACCTTCAATAGTTCAGGGCAGTTGACCACTCCAGCAGCATCGGCAAAGCCGATCGCAATACAGATCAGCGGCCTGGCAAATGGCGCGGCGGACACGACGGTAAACTGGAACCTCTACGACGCCAAGGGAAACGCCTTGCTGACCTCGTTCAACCAGCCTTCTTCGAACCTGTCCAGCCAGCAGAATGGAACTCTCGCATCACAGGTTACAGACATCAGCATTGGCACAAACGGTGCAGTTCACGCCAATTACTCCGATGGTACCTCCGTAACGGTCGCACAATTAGCACTGGCATCAGTGCTTAACCCAGGAACAATGCAGGACCTGGGAAACAATATTTACGGTGCGACGGCTGCAACGGCTACTCCAACCGTTGGCATGCCTGGCACCGGCGCGCGGGGACAAATCGTGGGTGGAGCACTGGAGTCGTCGACTGTCGACATAGCGACCGAGATGACCCACCTCCTCACCTATGAACGCGGCTATCAAGCCGATTCTAAAGTGATCACGACTGAAGACGAAATTTTGCAGGCAACAATCGCCCTAAAGCCCTAGCTCATGATGCCGATAGATGAGGTTGCCCACATTGCAACGGTGCCAATCGAAATAGAAGTGCAATTGGACCAGCAATGGATGTCGCTTTCGGACATTCTCGCACTCGAAGAAGGCAGCATTATTGAATTGCGACGCTCCGCGGGGGAAAACATCGACATCCTGTTAGGCAGCCGACTGGCGGCATTTGGAGAAATCGTAATCATTGAAAGTCAAATGGGAGTTCGGATCACCGACTTCAATGTTGAACGGTGATCTTGCTGAAAGGGGACCGCGGTCGTGATTGAAATATGGCCTAGCGTGGCAATTGTAATTGTTCTCGCTTCATGTTTAGCTGCGAAATATGCACTGCACAGATACGGTGCTGTCGGAACCGCAATAATGAACACAAAAGCCATCGATAAGCGTCTCGAAGTTCGCGAGCGGGTAATGTTGAGCGCTAACCATAGCCTCTATCTGATTCGCGCGGACGATCAGACTCTTGTGCTTGCCGTAACGCCTGCGGGTTGTCAGGTCCTATCCTCGTTTGCCGCACGGGAGGAAACGCGATGAAATGCGCATGTCTCCTCGTGTTCCTGACAGCGACTCTCGACGCGGCTGTCAGTTCTCCGCCTCAGAATGCCGTGAGCATTCCAATGCAGGTCGTCATCGGAATGACAATCCTCACGTTTCTTCCGGCAATCGTAATGTCCGTAACGCCGTTCCTGCGAATATCTATCGTTCTCCACTTTCTGCGGCAAGCGCTGGGTACTCAGACAACACCGTCAAACCAGGTTCTCACCGGGATCGCCCTGCTGTTAACGCTGACGACGATCCAGCCAGTCGCAAGCCAAATTTATCGCGAAACCATAAAACCACTGGAGCGCGGGGAAATGACTATGGAGCAAGCCTACTCCCAGGGAGCGAAACCACTCGCGGAGTTTCTGGCGCGCTTTGTCAGGGAAAAAGATGTGAGACTGTTTCTTGACCTGACCCACTCATCCGAACCGCGCTCCGTTCAGGATCTTGGTATCGAGATTCTGGCACCCGCCTATATGCTGTCGGAAATCCGAGCAGGCTTTCAGATCGGCGCGGTCATTTTCTTACCATTCCTGCTAATCGATATAGTCGTCGCTTCCGTTACGCTGTCGATTGGAATGGTGCAATTGCCGCCGGCAATGGTCTCGGCTCCGTTCAAGATTCTACTGTTTGTACTGGTCGACGGGTGGAACCTTACCGTCGGCTCCCTAATGAAAGGCTTCTACGCATGACCCCGGACGGCGTCGCGCGCATGGTCGGGGATATGTTTATTGCCGCTTTCTGGATCAGCGCCCCATTGCTACTGATCGGATTAGTTACGGGTATCGTGATGAGCCTGATACAGATCGTGACATCTATCCAGGACAGCGGCTTCAGTTCAATCCCGCGATTAATTGCGTTTCTCGGCGGCTGCCTGCTTATGATGCCCTGGATGGTCCACAGAAGTATGGCATATGCCAGTAGTATTTTGGGGAATCTAAGCCATTATGCCCGCTGAGCTGCAGATCAACTACGCCGGCGTTCTTGGATTTCTTTACGCCTTCGCCCGGATTTCCTCCGTGTGCGCTTTCTTGCCCCTCGCCGCTTACAGGGCCACACCCGAGCCCGGCCGAATTGTACTTTCCTTTGCATTTACTGTCATGCTCCGGTCGTTCTGGCAGAGTCCCATCGCAGGAGAAATAACGTTCGGCCGAATCGCTCGAGGTGTGGTGACGGAAGCGGCGATTGGGCTCGCGATTGGAATCTCGCTGGCTGTCGTCCTTGAAATATTTCAATTTGCAGCCCAGGTGACGAGTTTGCAGGCAGGGCTCGGCTACGCTTCGACAATTGACCCAACCAGCGGGGCGGACTCCACAGTTTTGCTTACCGTGGCGCAAATCACCGCTGGGGTCCTATTCTTCGTTTCCGGAGCGGACCAGTTGCTCGTTCGTGCCCTGGCGGAAAGCCTTCGCCTTCGGCCACTGGAATCATTCAGCATTCAGCCGCACTGGAGTCTCGCGATCGCTCAGTCTTGTGGATCGATCTTTCGCGCAGGTCTGCGTATGGCGACGCCTGTCGTGACGCTTCTGCTGCTGGCCGATGTCTCAATGGCCGCATTGGGCCGGTTACAGCCACAGTTGCACCTGATTGGGATGACAATGCCGGTGAAGTTGGCGGGGACAATGCTAATTCTCGCACTGTGCATTAGCGTTTATCCATCGTTTGTGGACTCGATGATCACGACGTGGGCGCATCTGGTGCACGGAATTGTAGGCCAAGCCAATCATGGCTGACTCCTCTCAGCGCACGGAAAAGCCAACGCCGCGACGTCTCGTGAAGGCACGCGAGCAGGGCGACTTCCCGGCAGCCCGGGAATTTGTAAGCGCAGTTCAATTTCTCGCCTTCATTGTGCTCGCGTCCAACAACTTTCCACAGTGGCTCGTCAGCGTCCAAGCCGCATTTCGACTTAGTCTGCGCCGCGCATATTCAGTGTCACTCACACCAGGAGATCTATGTGCAATCCTGGTAAGCCTTTCAGGGCTGATACTCCGCCCGCTGGCGGCACTGGGAGCAGCACTTGTGGTCATCACGTTAGCGATCCATATGGCGGCAACGAACTTCGGCTTTAGTTTCAATAACATCACGCCGAAGTTTGAGCGTCTTGCCCCAGGTGCGCGCTTGAGCCGCTTGCCCGGCAACAACATTGTCGCCTTGTTTCAGGCTCTGTTCATGATTCCAATGATGGGACTTCTGATATGGACGCTTGTGCATGATCGATTGGCGGAACTGGAAAGGCTTCCGCTAATTTCGCTCAATGGTGCCGCAACTATCGCTGCAGGACTTATCCGGGACGCCATGCGCAAGACAGGATATCTGCTCTTTATGATCGGTGCGGTCATACTGATGCGAGAACGATTCCGGTATGCAGCCCGCCTGCGTATGAGCAAGCAGGAAATTCGAGAGGAAGCCAAGGAGACCGACGGCAATCCCAACACCAAAGCCAGGGTGCGCCGACTCCAGCGGGATATGCGGCGACGCAACATGATGCGGGAGGTCCGAACCGCCACCGCAGTGGTAGTGAACCCCACCCATTATGCTGTGGCCATCCGTTACGACCGCGGCCAGACCGGAGCACCCGTCGTCGTCGCCAAAGGGAAAAATTATCTGGCGGCAAGAATCCGCCTGAGGGCTGTCGAAAGTCAGGTCCCGATTATTGAGAATCCGCCGCTAGCCCAGGCTCTCTATAAAACAGTTGAAGTCGGGCAGGAAATTCCCGCTCAGCTGTATCGCGCAGTCGCCGAAGTTTTGGCATACATCTTCCGCCTGATGGAACGCAGTAGTGGGGTGCGATGAATACCAGTCCAACTCCCGGTACAGCAGTCCTTTCTGACCGAAAACTACGAATGGAAAACGCCGGTGAGCTGATCGTGCCCGGCGCGGTTCTTGCAATCGTTGTGGCGCTTATCGCGCCAATGCCGGGCTTCCTGCTCGATCTGTTGATCGTTACAGACATCATGATGTCTGTAATCGTGATGATGGTCGCTATGTACATCACCCATCCTGTGGAATTCAATGTCTTTCCGACCACTCTGCTTCTGCTGACTTTGTTCAGACTCGCCTTGAACGTGTCTTCGTCGCGACTAATCCTATTGAACGGACACACAGGCACATCGGCGGCGGGGGACGTGATTCAGGCGTTCGGGAATTTCGTCGTAGGCGGCAACTACATTATCGGCGCAGTGATATTTCTTGTTCTGATCATGATCCAGTACGTTGTCATCAACCATGGCGCCGTACGCATTTCAGAAGTGACAGCACGGTTTACGCTGGACGCCCTTCCCGGCAAGCAGATGTCAATCGATTCCGACCTGAACTCCGGGCTGATTGACGAGGCCGAAGCTCGCAGAAGGCGCAAGCAGTTGGCCACCGAAGCAGAATTCTACGGCGCGATGGATGGCGCCAGCCGTTTCACTCAACGGGATGCCGTGGCCGGCATCATGATCACAGGCATCAACATTGTTGCGGGTCTGTTGATTGGCGTGTTTCAACACGGCGTCGATATAAGCCACGCACTTCAAACCTATACAGTTCTGACAATTGGCGACGGACTCGTAACCGTGATACCAGCTCTGATGATCTCGATAGCTGGCGGACTGATCACGACGCGCGCAAGCTCCGACAGCCGGCTTGGGGCAGAGTTTCAAAAGCAAATATTCGGTGCGTCTCGGCCGCTTCTTTTGTCGAGCGGTGTGCTCATTGCACTTTCGGCATTTCCCGGACTGCCAAAAATCCCATTTATATTGCTCGGTTCGGGCCTGGGTGCCGTAGCCTGGAATATGACCAAGAAAGATTCGCTGGCCTCAAACGCGGCAGATCCTGAGCCATCGCGGCCGGTGCGAGAAAATCTGGAGGATCTGCTCCGAGTGGAATCGCTTTCACTGGAAGTAGGAGTAGGTCTGGTTTCCTATATTGCTGAAGGCGTCAACTCGCCCATTCTTCGCAGGATCGGCGCGATACGCAAGCAACTCGCCGCCGAGTTGGGATTCATTATCCCATCAGTACGGGTTACCGACAATCTGAAGCTAAAGCCGCGTGAGTATTCAATTCTGCTGAAAGGAGTCGAACTTGCTAAGTTCGAATTGCCCCCGGGCGCAGAACTGGCGATTGCCGTGACGGCCACAGAAAAGCCGCCGGTGGGCCGGGCAACCACGGATCCTGCGTTTGGGGTGCCCGCGTGGTGGATCTCGACTCAGGATGCAGATCAGGTTCGGTCGATGGGTTATACCGTGATAGACGCGCTCAGCGTAATGGCAACTCATCTGGGGGAACTCATAAGACGTTCCGCGCACGAGTTGTTCACCAGACAAGAGGCTAAAAAGTTTGTGGACCGGGTCAGCGCTGATAATTCCAGAGTCGTTGAGGACCTCGTGCCAAAGCTGTTGCCGCTGGTGACCGTTCAGCGCGTAATCCAAAATCTTCTCCGGGAAAGAGTGTCGATTCGTGACGCGGTCTCAATTCTGGAAGCTCTGGGTGAAGCCGCCGCAGCGACCAGGAATCCAATTTTGTTGACGGACTACGTAAGACAATCCATTCGCAGGGTGGTTGTGAAACCGTATCTCAACGGTAGTGGGGCGCTTGCTGCGTGGTTTATCGAACCACAGCTAGAAAGGCTGCTGGAGAGCGGGATTGATCATGGCGAATCAAACAGCTCTCTCGCACTCGCACCGAATGTCCTGCGCGATTTACTGGAGCGGGTCGCACGCTCGGTTGGACCGCTCGAAGCGCCGGTCGCCGCGATTACAAGCTCATCGTGCAGATACTTTTTCCGGCAGGCGGTCGAAGCATCGATTCCGAACCTCTACTTCGTGGCGCACAGTGAGATACCAGCTGGCGTGAAAGTCATTCCCTTAGGAGTAATTCAATAGTATGGAAACGAAGTCCTATTTCGCCAGCAGTGTTCCGGCTGCACTCGAAATCGCAAGACGAGAACTCGGACCGGAGGCGCTCCTGGTCGGGTCCAGACCGGCACCTCCGGAGAATCGCCAGTTCGGGCGTCTCGAAGTCACGTTTGCATGGAACCAGAGGCCGGATATGTCCCGGAGCGACGTGCACGGCAGTCTTGCCGGCGGCCGGCAGGGACGAGGCACCGAGCACGCTTTAAATGTACAGTCTTCCAGCGCTGAAATAGAAGATATCCGGCGGCAGATCAAGGCGTTGCGGACGGTAGTCGGAAGAGCCGCAACTGCGGTCAAGGGCCCGGATATCCTCGAGCGATTAACGACGGCGGGACTGGATCCTCACCTGACATCAGAATTGATCGCTGAGGCCGGCAGTCTTACCGGAGATCCGGAAGCACGACTCGTTGGTCTGCTCGAAAAGCATATCCACGTGGCTCCATTTGCGCCCCTGCGATCCGGCGAGAACCGGACTCTGGCGTTTGTCGGCCCGCCCGGGAGAGGCAAGAGCACATCTTTGGTGAAATTCGCGCTGTCTCGTGCATTGGCTAATCGAACGCCTGTCCGCATCTACACGGCTGGTCCGCATGCTGTAGGCGACAGCGACAAAATGGCCCGCTATTGTTCCGTACTGGGTGTTCCCCACCAAACTATTGAATCTATTCCGAGTCTGGAACTAGCCCTTCGTGGCGAAGCCTGGAATGGTTTCACCCTGATCGACACGCCGGGGCTTTCTCCTTCCGACCACTGTATTACAACGGCGTTAGGGGAATTCCTTCACCGGCGTCGGGAAATTGAAACGCACCTCGTCCTAAGGGCTGAGTCGCAATACGCCGATATGTTGGCAGCGACGGAACGTTTTGCCAGCCTGCGGGCAGGCCGGCTATTGTTTGTCGGAACGGATGAAACCAGCAACTATTCCGCAATGGTCAATCTGATAGTGCGAACCGCCATCCCGGTAACGTTTGAAGGTACCGGGCCGAGCATACCCGAGGATTTTGTGGATGCAGATGCCGCCAGCCTTGCTGGTCGTGTACTGGCCCAACGTGGCCAAGCGGCCGCGCCCAAAGTCCGGCGGGCCGTGGCGGCTTAAAGAGGCAACTTGTCCGCAGCAGCATACTATTACTCTGTTGGCGCCGCGTCGGACGATGAGCGAGAACGGCTCATCCTCGAGCATCTGCCGCAAGTCCGCCTGATTGCCAGGAAGATTCATGAGCGACTACCGAACACAATCATTCTGGACGATCTCCTCTCTGCAGGAGTAGTTGGCCTGATCCAGGCCATCGACAATTTCGATCCGCGCCAAAACGTAAAACTGCGGACATATGCCGAATTTCGAATCCGCGGAGCAATCCTGGACAGCCTGCGGGAATCCGACTGGGCGCCGCGAATGAAAAGGAAGCTGGCCCGCGAACTGGAATCCGCGGTCTCACGGGCGGAGCAGAAGCTGGGCCGGATTCCTGAAGAAGCTGAAATAGCTGCTGAGCTTAACGTAGGGGTGGACGAATACCGGAAACAACTAGCTGAGGTCGAAGCGCTTAATATCGGTGAACTGGAATACCTGAGGGATGAGGGCGACGCTCCTTCGCTCATGCGCTATGTTGCCTCGCCGGAAGCAGACTCACCTGCACTCACGCTGGAGCGGGCTGAACTGGAGCGCCTGATAGCCGTATCACTCGATCGAATTCCCAAGACGGAACGCACTGTTCTAAGCCTCTATTTCTATGAAGAGTTGACGTTGCGGGAAATCGCCGACATCATGGGCGTCCATCTCTCTCGGGTATCACAGATAAAAACTCAGGCAATCGTAAGGCTTCGCGCGGCTCTGGGCGCCCGTTGGCCGGGGATGCGGACATAAGAGCCGAATGGAGCAGATTGCAATCAGATTGGAGCACAGAAGGCGACGATGAACATCCTGGAACAACCAACTCCATTAGTCGGCCAATTTGAGTCGGCGCTGGGTCAGGCGCTGGCGGGCCTGACAGGTATAGAATTCGCCGTCTTCGGTTCGCTCACGGAAGGGGCGCCCCGGGATGAACTCGACCGGCATGTATGGGAGCAGACTATATCTATTGTGGACGGTCCTGCGCTATGGCTTGTAGCCGGCGGTGACGTCTGGACGTCGCTGGCTGCGCGCACGCTTGAGGCGGCCGGACTCGGCGATGCGACCGAGGAGGATCTCCGATCAACGTGGCAGGAACTGGTCAGCCAAACCATGGCAGGGGTGGCCGACAGTCTAACGGCGCAAACCTACCGTGAAGTGACATTGTCGGGTGGAAAAGAGATCACATCGCTGCCAAAAGACGTGTCATGGGCAAAGTTCACCATCCAGGAACCGAATTTCGGAAGTCTGATGGTCTTTGCTGGCTGGTCCGAAAGGCTTGCCAGTATACTGGCTCCGCCGCCAGACGATCCAAGACCCGCGAACGGAAAAGACAGCAAGGTCTCAAAAACATTCGATCTTCTTCTCGATGTGGCGCTCCCGGTCAGCGTTTCATTCGGTCGAACATCGCTCCAGATCCGCGAGGTTCTTAAGTTGAACACAGGTTCCATTGTGGAACTCAATCGGCTCGTATCGGATCCCGTTGACGTTGTTGTGAACGATTGCGTGATCGCCCGGGGTGAGGTGGTGGTCGTCGACGGAAATTACGGAGTTCGGATTAATCAACTGGCGAGCCGCGAGGACCGGCTGCGATCAGGAATGGCACAGGCTTCGGCGATAGCGGGGGCAAGGTGATCTACGCCGATCGGACGGTACTGCTCCACGTACTCGATACGATTTGCCGGGCCGGGTCAGTATGTGGAGTGACTTGCCTCATCCTGATGTACCGGCACCGCTCCCATTACAGGCAACTGTGCCAAAGAAACGTGTCGATGCTGCAAGCGGTCATTGACGAGCGCACCGAGATACTTGCCGGGCACGTCGCCGCTCTGCGTGCCGACGTACTGCGGATAGAGTCGGGACCGCTCAGTCTGGCGTCCCCGGCTGGCGGACCCATCGGCCGGGGTGTGCGATCCCAGGCGATGAAATTGCTTCGCAGTGGAACGCCGCGTTCGACAATTGCGCAAAATCTTCAACTAGGAGCAAAGGAAGTCGATTTGATTGCGGCGATGTCGGAAGTGTTGTCTCTGCCAGACGGGAATAAGGATGGCGGAGCGTTGCAGCAACGGATTCGCTGGGCGAAGAAGTAATCGCATGCTGGCCATTGTTTGGCTGCCAACGTGCAGTGATCCTTCTCAGAAAGATCTCCATTTTCATAATGACACTTCTTACGCAAAAGAGCCCGACGCCAAAGCTGAACAACTCCCAATAGTGATTCGACCAGCACTTTGACGGCGGAGATTCAAAGCACAAGGCAAGTAGTGCGATTTGAGTGCCTCAAAGGCGCCGGCGGAGCCGAATAACGTACTCGTAAAAATCAACCGAATATGCGACTACAACTGGATACGCTTTCTGGCTCGACCAACGACGTCACATCGGTCAGTACTTCTGGTTCTGGGAGCACGGCGGAACGCGGGAAATTCGCGGCGGCCCCGGACAACGTTTCCGTATCGACTCTGACGACAAATCTAAATCTTCTGGCCTCCGATCACGCCGCCAAGCTTAAACAAATCGCCAGCGCTGTGGCTGACGGTTCTTATCGGATACCAACTTCAGCACTTACAAGCGCGATTATCAGCTATTCACTGGCTTCAAAATAATGGGAGGACTGTTTTCGGCATTAGGCACGTCATCGATTGCCTTGGAGGCATTTACTCAGGCCCTCGGCGTTAGTCAGCAGAACATCGCCAATGCATCGACCCCTGGTTATGCGGCGCAGCGTGCAGCCATTCAACCAATTGGCGACTCGGGCATCTCAGCGGGAGCTGACCTGGTGGAACTGAGTTCCACGGGCAGCGCGCATGCGGATGCTCTGGTTCAGTCCGCCAACTCGCGGGCCTCGGCCAGCCAGAATGCTGTGACACAATTGACGTCGCTCAATCAGGTTTTCGACATCACAGGCTCGACGGGAATTTTGGCTGCGCTCCAGAATTTTGGCGCTGCATTTGCCAGCCTGGGCGTCTCTCCAAATGACTCTGCGCTGCGGTCCAATGCCGTCAATGCGGCGGCCGGCGTTGCTTCAGCGTTCCAGCAGACGGCGGCGAGTCTCGAATCACTTGGGAGCAGCGTCAAAACACAAATCGGATCGACTGCCGACGAGATCAATGCTCTCACTTCCAAAATTGCGGGGCTAAACCGACAAGCTACGGTCAGCGCGCAAGGAAGTGCGGCGACCAATGCAAGTCTCCGATCTGCGCTGGACCAGCTTTCATCGCTGGTTGACATCAATGTAAGCACGAGCCCGGATGGTACTGTGTCAGTTCTGGCAGGAGGCCAGCTGCCGCTTGTCATCGGTGGCAATTCTTACGCGCTTTCGGTGAACCCTCAGGCGTCTGAGGGCGCGCAGGTGGCGTCCTCCGCGGGAGGCCATTCCCCGACGTCTTTCTCCGGACAACTCGGAGCGCTCCTCGATACAGTTAACAACGTTCTGAACCCGATTCTCGGAACCGCGACCAGCGCCGGATCCCTCAACACACTGGCTGCAGGGTTTGCCTCTCGCGTCAATACCCTGCTCGGGTCCGGTACGACGGCAAGCGGGACAGCGGGACCGGCGTTGTTTTCGTACGACACGAATAATCCGTCCGACGCAGCGGCCAGCCTCAGCGTCGTCGCTTCTTTCAGCCCCGATCAATTGGCACTGGCGTCAGGCGGCGCCTCCGGCGAATCAAACGGCATTGCCAATCAACTCGCGGCGCTTCCGGCTTCCGCAGATCCGGCGGACCTCATTGACGGCAAGTCAGCGCAAGACTTTTTTAGCTCAATCGCCGCCGGAGTCGGAGGACAGCTTTCGTCCGCGACCGCACAATCGGCCGAAGCTCAGACGGCGTTGACCGCCGCACAGGTCGCTCGGACCCAACGGTCAGGCGTATCGCTGGATCAGGAAGCGATCAACGTGACCAATCTACAGAATGCTTATGCGGCTAACGCCCGGCTCGTTGCGATCCTCGACCAACTGAGTGCCGACGCCGTCAATCTTCTGACTCCGACCGCCGCCTGAGTGGGTGGCTGAGCAAAAACATCAAATGCCAGTGAATAGTGTCACAGGAATAGGTTCCGAATGGTTTCTCAGTGGACTGGCAACTCTCCAGGACAGAGAGATTGCGACCCAAGAGGAGCTTTCGTCCGGTTACAGGGTCCGCAGTGCCGCCGACGCTCCGTCGCAGGTCTCCGAACTGGTCGAGCTAAGCTCATCTCTGAGCACGTACCAAAATTGGAATACCAATCTCGGTTCGGTACAGGCCGAAGCGCAAACGGCGGATCAGGCCATTGGCACGGCGACATCTCTTTTGCAGCAGGCGGCAACGCTTGGAAGTCAGGGTGCCAATTCAACCGCTACAGCCTCCAGCCGGCAGGAATTGGCGGCGCAGGTGCAGAGCATCCAACAGCAATTGATTCAGGTCGCCAACACGAAGGCCGGCGGTCGCTATATCTTTGCGGGGGATCAGGATCAAACAGTTCCTTACCAGGCAGACAGTGCCAGTGTAACCGGAGTCGATCAACTGGTTTCGGGGACTTCCACGCGAACGATCGTCAATCCCGCGGGCGAGTCGGTCTACGTGGGACTGACAGCACAGCAGATCTTCGGTCCGGTTGATTCGTCGGGCAACCCGTCCGCGACCAACGCGTTTGCCGCGCTCCAGTCTCTTGCCACGGCGCTGAGTGCCAATGATCAGGCCGGGATCACAAACGCCATGTCGTTGCTGACTACCGCTTCCGACTGGGTCAATCAGCAACAGGCTTACTACGGAAATGCAGAACAGCGAATTGTCGCCGAACTGACAACGGCCGGGAATCATCTCACTACGCTGCAAACGGAGGTTGGAAGTATCCGGGACGCCGACGTCGTGCAGGCTGCCACTGATCTGTCGCAGGAAAAGATCGCCGATTCCGCAGCGTACGGCGCGGAGGCGGAAATCTCGCAAACCCGCAATCTGTTTAGCTACCTGGCCTGAAGGAGAACATTTCATTGAGCCGACAACTCAGCCAGCAGGAGATCGATGCGGTTTTCCAGAACACGCTGGGACGCAAGACGGAACGCCCCGGCACCCGGAGGGCGGCGCCGTTCGATTTCAGGCGCCCGGATCGGATCGCTAAGTCGCAGCTTCGGGCGATTCATCAGCTGCACGACAATTTCGTGCGTAATCTTGTTTCGAGTCTTTCAGCTTATCTGCGGTCTTATCTGATCATTAACCTGGTTAGCGTTGAGCAATTGTCCTATTCGGAGTTCCTTGAGTGCCTTCCCTCACCCACCTGCATTGCTTCCATAGGGCTTCGGCCGTATGACGGGAACGCAGTTCTCGAGCTGAATTCGTCGCTGATCTTTCCGATATTGGAAATTCTGCTCGGTGGCGACGGCAAACTGCAGTTCAGTTCACAACGCGAGATCACGGAAATAGAGCAAGTGCTGCTGGACGGCCTGTTTCGCCTCATCCTCCGCGACCTCCGTGAAGCCTGGACATTTGTGACAGACATCGACTTCTCAATCGACACGATCGAGACGGAGCCTCAGTTTCTCCAGATCCTTGCACCCACCGAGGCCGTAGTCGCCGTAGCTATCGAAATACGGATCGGCGACTCGATCGGCATGATGAACATCGCAATGCCGTCCATCATCATCAAGATGATGCGCCAGAAGTTCGATCAGCAGTGGTCGCTGCGAAAGAGCGTGTCAACCGATCAGGAGCAGGCCCGGATGCTCGATCTGATCCGGGATTCGATTCTGCCTGCCGAGGTAGTACTGACCGGGCCGCAGCTACTCCTCCGGGATTTAATGAACCTCGAGGAGGGGGATGTCGTCAATTTCGAAACTGTTGCGTCGAAGCCAGTCGATCTGTTGCTGAACGGAGCAAGGAAGTATCGCGGGGAAGTTATGAGAGCAGGGCGCCGCGCCGCGTTTCGGGTTAGCGAAAAAACCCGGGAGTCGGTACCGTGAGTTTCGCAGGTACCGGCCTTCGGGCGGCACGCCAACCCAGTGGTCTCCAGTCGCCCGCGAGCGTAAATCGGAATATTCACACCCCCTGGCTGGGAGTAATAGAGTGGGCAGCGTCCGCCGAACTTCTTTTCCCCCTGGGTCTGCCAGGTTTTGAAAATGAACAGCGGATTTTGCCGGTCGAAATACCTCTTCAGCGCCCCTTGATCTATTTGCAGAGTTTGGAGCGACCGTCGGTCTGTTTTCTCTCACTGCCCGTTCTGACGATCGATCCGGCGTTCAGACTCACTTTGTTGGATGAGGATCTTCTTACGCTCGGACTGCAGCCGGGCGTAGCACCTGTACTCGGAGAGGATGTGTTGTGCCTGGCGCTGCTCGTTCCCGTCGATGACACGTTTGAGGCGAATCTGGCGGCGCCCGTTGTCATAAATCTGCACCGCGGAGTCGGGGCACAATGCAGGCTGCAGCAAGGGCCTCGGCGATTCCGGCTGGACACGCGAGGATGGGCGCAAGCGTGTTAGTCATTCGCAGAAGACAAGGAGAAGGGATTGCGATCGGAAACGAGATCCAGATAGACATCATTGACGTCTCCCGGACGCGGGTCAAGCTCGGAATAAAAGTCCCCCGCCAACTGGAGGTGAAGCGGCGCGACACGGATGTTTGTGCGGTGGAAAACCGAAAAGCTTCCGCGCTGCTTTCTGAGTCGAATGTGCTCGATCTGGCGGGAATGGCAGTCCGTTTGAGGAAGGCGTCGCAGATTCCGCCTAAAACAGGAGCACTTTGAGCCGATGAGTTAAACGGAAGATACAGCGGGTATCCGAACCGATTCGTGAGAACCCCACCTGGCAGGATGCCGGGCGCGTATCACCCAGTGAAGGATCAGAACATGTTATCGATTCAAACCAACGTAGCTTCGCTCCTCGCGCAAAACGACATTCGCGTCAACACGAACTTTCAGAGAAACACCATAGCGCAGCTTTCGTCCGGCTATCGCATTAACTCTTCCGGAGACGATGCTGCAGGCCTTGCGGTGGCAAATCAATATGCTGCCCAAACGGCGCAACTGAAGCAGGGCGTGCTGAATGCCAACAACGGTGTGAGCGCGCTTCAGATCGTCGATGGCGGGCTAAGTAATATTTCAACGATCCTGGATCGGCTGCAAACCCTGGCGACCGAGTCGGCGTCCGCGACGTTCCAGGGCAACCGCTCAACGCTGAATACCGAATACCAGGGCTTGCTTTCGGAAATCAATCGCCAGGCGGCGAATGTCAACCTCAATACCGGGGGAGCCTTCAATACAAATCTGGTGACGTACGTGGGCGGCGGCAGTACGCAGGCAAACTCTCAGGTTTCCGTTAACCTGAGCGGATCCAATAACGCGGTAGACAGTACAGCGCTTGGAATCGCGAACACGAGCATTGCGGGCGGTGGCACGGAACTGACCGGCAACACCGTAAACCTGAGCGATTCCGCTGTCTCATTCCTTGCCGGCAATAACACCCAAAGCTACACCTTTCACGTCGGAACGGCGACCGGCAATCAGGATATTACGGTGGCCCTTGCGGGTGGCAGCAGTGGCCTGACGGGCTCACAGGTTATCAACAGCCTGAATAGCCAGCTCTCGTCCTACGGCATTACTGCCGGAATCGCCAGTGACGGGGGGGTCCAGTTCAGCGGCAGTACCGCGTTTTCAGTAAATGTCGCCGCCGCCTCCGGCGGCAATGCAACCGCAACGAGCACATCGACGGCCGTCAATACGGGTGACTATAATCTCAACAGCGCCACAGTCGCCGGCGGGGGCGGAGCATTTGCGGCATTCACCGGCTCAAGCGCTGAAACAGTTGTATTCCAGAACGCCGGTTCAGCCATTTCGGTTACGCTGAACAGCACAAACGCAGGATCGCTGACCCAGACTCTTTCCACTTTGAATTCAGCGCTGAATGGTGCCGGGATCTATGCCGTGAAGGCGGCAAACGGAACTGATATCTCCTTTCAGAGTGCCAATGCTTTCAGCGTAAATGAGACAAATCTAACGGCCGGAGGTACAGGTAACCTTTTTGGCGTTACCGGTGCAATAGCGGTTACGGCGCCTTCTGCCACCGCATCCAGCACGGGTGCTGCCGAGAGCGCTATTACTGCACTCAACGCCGCCGTCCAGAACCTCGGTCTGGTACAGGGCGTGGTCGGTGCCGGTGAAAACAAATTGAATTATGCGGTGAACCTCGCCCAATCCCAAATCACGAACTATTCGGCCGCCGAGTCGGGAATTCGTGACGCCGACGTCGCCGCAGAAGCGGCCAATCTGACGAAAGCCCAGGTGCTGCAGCAGGCGTCGCTGGCCGCGCTGGCACAGGCGAATTCGGCCCCGCAAGCGGTACTTTCGCTCCTGAAGGGTTGATTCCACTGAATAGTTCCGCCGCCGGAGAACGTTCTGGAACCCTCCGGCGGCGGACGAGACAGGCATGTCGATTTCAATCACATCTCCGGTTACGGTTTCAAGCCCCGGTTTCTCCGGCGTCAGTAAGTTCGCGCCGAGTTTGCAACAGGTATTGAGCCGGGCCGAGAGCATCGCGTCATTACCGCTTCAGTCGCTCCAGGCAAGCTTGAACACGTTCGACAGCCGCCAAGCTGCCCTGCAAAGCGTCGATACGGTATTTTCGACCCTGCAGAACTCCGTTGCTGCGCTGGCAACGGCGGCACGGTCCAGCATCCTCACCTCATCTGTTTCCGATGCAGGCGTTTTGAGCGCGAACGTTCAGACTGGCGCGACGCCCGGAAGCTACTCTGTGCAGGTGGACAATCTCGGCAGTTATTCAACGGCGATCAGTGTAGCAGGAGCCAGCACGATTACCGATCCTTCCACGCAGGGCCTGAACGGGTCGTCTACGTATACGCTTACGGCGGGCGGAGGAACGACCTCTGTCACGGCAAAGACTTCGTCGCTAAACGATCTGGTCACCGCCATTAATACTCAGGCCGGAGGGCAAGTGCAGGCCAGCATTGTGAATGTTGGATCGACTGGAACGCCTGATTACCGGTTGTCCCTTCAGGCGGCCAGCCTCGGCTCCGATCCGATCGATCTAAGCAACGCTGCCGGCAACCTGATTTCGTCGGCGAATGCAGGTACACTGGCAAGCTATCAGATCAATGGGCTTCCCAGCCTCCTGACGAGCGCATCGAGGACTCTCACTCTGGCCCCGGGTCTTTCGGTTACGTTGCTGGGCCAAAGCACGAGCGGACAGCCAGTTACCGTTACGGTCGGCAACGACCCGTCGGGGCTGGAGTCGGCATTCCGTAATTTCGCCTCCGCGTATAACAATGCCCAGAATGCTTTGGTTCAGCAGCGCGGGAAGAGCGGGGGCGCGCTGTCGGGCGACAGTCTTATCTACCAGCTCGGTGGAGTGCTCAACCAGCTCGGTACCTTTGCCAACGGCTCCTCGGACCAATCCCTTGCAGCATTCGGAATCACGCTGGACCAGACCGGACAGATCTCGGTCGACAGCGCCGCTTTTGGAACTGCTGCGAATGCCGGTTTCTCTAACCTGCTCTCCATGCTGGGCAGTCCGACTTCGGGCGGATTCCTTGAGGCCGCGACGACCGCATTAAATGTAGTGGAGGACCCCGTTACCGGGTCGATAAAGTCGGAGGAAGGAAGCATCAATACGCAGATTGCGTCCCAAAACAATAAAATCAGTGATGAACAGAATACTTTGACCCGGCTGGACAACAGCCTCACGGCCCAGATTGCCAGTGCTGACTCGGCGATCGCGCAACTGGAAAGTCAGGTGACTTATGTTACCGGATTGTTTGCGCAGTACACCGGCAGCAGCAACACGAATAGTTCAAATGGATTGCCTACGCTCTGATCAGGTCGCGGTTTTCAGTGTCATGGAAGAAGCGATCCAGGCCGGGGCTTGGCGCAGACTTGACGATGCGGCCCGGACGCTGGCCGCGATGCCACCACCGCTTAACGCCGGATCAGCCGAATACCTCCTTCAGCGGCTCGGCGTAATACTGGTTGCGGCTCGCGCAGCCCGCGCTCAGGCACTGAAGTCTCAAACGCGAATCCGGGCTGCGGCCAGATTCCATCCCGGGACGGGATCCGGCGGGCAGTGAGTTTGGAAGCACTCGTGCACATCAATTGCCGTGCAACTGAATCGTGCCGGTTTGGAACTCGGCCAATATCTCAGCTATCTTTCTGTCCGGCAGGAAGTCATTGCGGCCAACATCGCGAACGCTGATACACCTGGCTACAAAACGCTGGATCTGGAACCGCCCGGTGATTTCCTGTCCTCGCTTGTCTCGGCCGCCGCGATTGTGGAGGCGCCGGGCCTCGCGTCGCACAACGACGGGAACAACGTCTCGATCGACCGCGAAGCGAGGCTGCTCGCCGAGAATGCACTTCGCTTCAATATAACCGCGCAAGTGCTTCGAAGTCAGCTGCGCATGCTTCGTTCAGCTATCGAGGAGGGCCGCTCTGCATGAGCCTTTTCAGCGCAATCGGAGTGAGCGCATCCGGGATGGAAGCGCAACGCAAACGGGCCGAACTGATTACTGAAAACCTTGCCAATGCCGAGACTACGCGGACTCCGGATGGGGGACCTTACCGGCGCAAGGATGCCGTTTTTACGACGGCGCCGGCCGGCGAATCGTTCGCCGGAATTCTGGAGGCCTCGGGAAGCCCGGTCCTGGGGGTAAGGGTTTCGGACGTCACGATTGACGACCGCGATCCGGAAAAGCGCTACCTGCCCGGCCATCCAGACGCCGATCCGGAGGGATACGTGGCCTTTCCGAGAATCGATCCGGCAACTGAGATGGTCGACCTGCTCGGCGCCTCGCGAGGTTATCAGGCAAATGTAGCCGCAATTTCAGCGGTAAAAGATATGATTTCCAAATCCATCGATCTGTTCCGCTAGCGAGAGCGCGGATGACTTACCCCGTCAATTCCAACACGCCAACTTTACCCAGACTGGCTGCCCCTTCCGGCCCGTCTTCGAACGAACCTGGTGCCTTTTCTGGTGCGCTCGCCGGAGCGATCGGAGAAGTGGAACAGTCGCAGCAAGCCGCGCAGACGGCGGTGCAGGCATTCCTGCGCGACGGTCAGGGCGATGTGCATTCTGTGGCGCTGGCGACGCAGCGGGCGGAACTAACGCTGGAGCTGTTCCAGCAGGTCCGCAACAAGATTGTATCGGCATACCAGGAAATCATGAAGACGCAGATTTAGTCTTATCCGCTGATACGTCATGAATCAATTGTTCCGGATATGGGCATCACTGAGTCGAGGGCAACAGATATCGCTCGTGCTCGGTCCCCTGCTTCTTGCGGCAATTGGATGGGGCGGACTCCAGTGGAAGCACGACAGCGACTTCCGCCCCCTCTATTCCGGACTGGCGGCCGAAGACGCGGCGGCAATAACGCAGAAAGTCCGCGAGGCCGGAATCGAATACAAACTCGATGAATTCGGTGGCACTGTTATGGTGCCTTCCACCCGGATCGCTGAGGCCAGGCTCGCTCTGGCTGCCGTCGGCCTTCCGAAAAGCGGGCATATTGGATTCGAGCTATTCGACAGGAACAATTTGGGAGCCAGCGATTTTGCCGAGCAGGTAAACTTTCGCCGGGCACTCGAAGGGGAACTGGAACGTACAGTGGAGACCATTGCCGAAGTGGAACAGGCGCGTGTCCACGTGACTTTTCCTCGGGAATCGGTATTTCTCGATGAGAAGAAGCCGTCCAAGGCGACCGTTGTGCTCCGCGTTCGGAGGAACGCCCAGCTGAATGCCGCGAATGTAACGGCTATCGCCAACCTTGTGGCCAGCGCGGTCGACGGGCTTTCGCCGCAGGGTGTTGCCGTGATCGATTCCGCCGGAAGACTTCTGAGCCGACCGCAGGTAGGCGGTGATGGCGATACGCTACTTGCGGAATCGAATCTGGAATATCGCCATCAGGTCGAATCGGAACTGCTGGCAAAAATTAACGCCGAGCTCTCGCCATTGCTGGGGGTTGACCGCTTTCGGGCCAGCGTTAGCGTGGATTGCGATTTTGCCAGCACGGAACAAAGTGAGGAAACCTACGATTCGGCGAAATCGGCCGTGTTAACTTCACAAAGCACCGAAGAATCAAGCGGCGCCGGACTGGCAGGCGGAACTCCGGGCACGGCGTCAAATCTCCCGCGGCCTCAGGTAAAGGCGGCAGCCGGTAGCGCGGGACTGGTGCGCAGGACAGACAACACGTCCTATCAGCCGAGTCGTCTCGTCAAGAGGACGGTTCTGCCCAAAGGCACAATTCGGCGCGTTTCCACCGCCGTGTTGGTGGACCAGACCGTTCGCTGGGAAGGGACGGGTTCGAAGGCGAGGAAGACGCTGATACCCCCATCGGCGGAAGTGCTGAAGGTTGTCCACGATATTGTCGCAGGTGTTACAGGATTTGCGGAACAAAGAGGCGACCAGATTACGATCGAATCGCTTCCGTTCGAAAGCACACTGGATTCGGAGCCTCCGGAACCAACGGTCGCCCGTTTGCCGCAGCCGAAGGGGCTCGATCTTAAGCAACCGGTTGTGATCGGCGGACTTGTCGGCTGCGTTTTGCTCCTTGCGGGTCTTGTCTTTCTCCTCACCCGAAGACGCGCCGCCGCTCCGGCCCCGGTCGACACGGCCGCAACCCCAATTTCCTCGCCGGAATCGGCAGAAGCGCATCTTCCGCCTCACGAAGCGCGCGCCGAAGTGGAACGAAGGATGGAACAACAGATTTCCGAGAATGAGGTCACTCAGGCACAACTGGAGGCCGACGCACTCAGCCGCATCAAGCTGCCGGACCACACGAAAAAAACAGAGGTGCTGGTCCGGCACATCCGTGAATCCGTGCAAAAGGATGCCCAGACAGCAACGAACGTACTCCGGAGCTGGATGTCGGAGCCATCCGGACCGAGGACAACATGAGTGCCGGTGCCGTAGTCGCTCCCGAAAATCTCTCCGGCGTGAGAAAAGCTGCGATGCTCCTCATCCTGTTGGGCGACAAGGCCTCGGCCGAGATCATCAAGCAGCTCTCCGACGAAGAAGTCCAGCTGGTCAGCCGCGAGATCGCACGCCTCGACGCTATATCGTCGGAACAGGCAGAAGTCCTGCTGGAAGAGTTTTATCAGATGAATCTGGCGCGCGACTTTGTTGTGCGCGGCGGGCTGGATTATGCCAAGAAGATGCTGGTCCAGGCATTTGGCCCGGAGGTGTCCAAGAAACTGATCGACCGCCTCACGAAAGCGATGGGCGGTGAGTACGCGAATCTCGATATTCTCCAGAAGGTTGATCCGCAGCAGTTGGCGAAGTTCATCCACAACGAGCATCCGCAGACGATCGCGCTGGTGTTATCCCATCTGAATGCTTCCCAGGCCGCGGCACTTCTGATTTCACTGCCGCCGGAGCTAAGGGCCGATGTGGCGCTCCGAATGGGGAATCTGGATCAGATCTCTCCTGAAATTGTAAACAAGATCGCGGCGGTGATCGGCCAGAAACTCCAGGCGATCGGCGAGTTTAGTCGCGAGTCCTACGGCGGCATCCGCGCCGTCGCCGAAATGTTTAACAGACTTGATTCCGGAACAAGCAGGGAAATCCTCGATGTCATCGAGCACCATAATCCCAACCTCGTAGAGACGATCCGCCATCTCATGTTCGTCTTTGAAGACATGCTCATGATTGATGTGAACCAGCTCAAGGAAGTGATGGCCCGCGTGGACCGCAAGTCGCTGACGATTGCTTTGAAAGGTACCAGCGAACAGTTGCGCGATCACTTCCTGCAAACCATGTCGGCCCGTGCGGCGGAGATGCTTCGGGAAGATATGGAGGCACTGGGGCCGGTGCGGATTAAAGAAGTTGAGACCGCGCAGCAGCAGATTATCGCGCTCGTCCGCCAGTTGGAGTCCGAAGGAGTGATTACGATCAAGGGCGGCGTCGGGGATCAGTATGTTGTCTAAAGTTCTTCCGAAGTCGGAGCGGGGGCTCGCACAGCCTGCCATCTTTCCCAGCATCGGTGAGCCCCCGGCCGGACCTGTTCAGACGAAGATCCCCTCGAATGCGGATGCGGATTTGTCCGCCAGGGTACAGGATCTGGAGAGACGCCTGCAGATCGAGAGAAAAGAGGCGTTTACCGCCGGGTTGGCAGAGGGTGAAGAGAAAAGCCGAGCGGAACTGCAGCCTGTTCTGGAACGTCTGAATCGTTCCGTTACCGAAACGGTAACGGCGCGATCGGAGATGAGGAGACGGGCTGAGCGGGACGCGGTCCGCCTGGCGCTTCTCATCGCGAGGCGGGTACTGCACCGTGAACTCAGTGTCGACGAGGGTGCCCTCGCTGCCGTAGCCCGCGTCGCATTTGACCGATTGACCAGATCCGAGTCGTATCGCGTGGTTGTCCACCCGCGCTTTGCTGCATCGGTAACCGGTGCGCTTCCGGCCGGCCGCAGCGCGCAGATCCGTGTGGACCCCGACCCCGGTTGCGACCCCGGTACGCTGATTATCCACACCGCTGAGGGAACCGTCGATGCGTCAATCGATGCACAGCTGGATGAGATCAGCCGCGGTCTTGCCGACAGACTTGTTTAAGTGCTCTGAATCGAAGGAATTTGCCAGTATGCTTCCTGCTTCGGATATAAATCTTAATCGCTATGCAGAACTGGTGAATCGCATCGATCCGATGTGTCTCGAAGGCGAAGTCGTCGAACTCGTCGGACTGATCGTCGAGTCCCGCGGCCCCGTCGCCGCGATCGGCGACTTCTGCGAGGTCAGAACGCGGGCGGGTCGAAGGATTCGGACCCAGGTCATCGGATTTCGCAGAGGACGTGTTCTCTCCATGCCGCTTGAAGAGACGGACGGACTTTGTCTCGGCGACCGGATCTTTGCGCGAGGAGGCGATTCCGAGATTGCCGTATCTCCCGCTTTGCTGGGGCGCGTGCTCGATGGTTTTGGGAAACCGATCGATAAAGCGCCTGCCGCCCGGCAGGTCGAGACAGATGACGCCGAATTCCGCAACCTTTACGCAGCGCCCGCCGGACCACTCGAACGGGCGCACATAGAAGACCGTCTCGCAACCGGCATCCGCGTGATCGACGGCCTTTTGCCTTGCGGAAAAGGGCAGCGCATCGGGATTTTCGGCGGCAGTGGCGTCGGCAAGAGCACGCTTCTTGGTTCGATGGCCCGATCGAGTTCCGCCGGCGTGAATGTAATCGCCCTGATTGGAGAGCGAAACCGCGAAGTACGTGCATTCCTCGAGCACGACCTCGGTCCGGAAGGGATGAAGCGCTCGGTCGTGGTCGTCGCGACGTCAGACCGCCCGGCGCCGCTTCGTGTCCGTGCCTGTTTCGTGGCTCTGGCCATCGCAGAATATTTTCGCGACCGCGGGGAAGATGTGCTGCTGGTTATGGATTCCGTCACGCGCCTTGCGATGGCGCAGCGGGAGATTGGTCTGGCCGCCGGTGAACCGCCGAGCCAGAAGGGGTATACCCCTTCCGTATTTAGCCTGCTGCCGAAAATCTGTGAGCGCGCCGGCAACTTCGAACGCGGGTCGATCACCGCATTTTTTACCGTTCTGGTGGAAGGCGATGATTTTAACGAGCCTATCTGCGATGCCGTTCGTGCCATTCTGGATGGCCATATTACGCTCTCCCGGGAGCTTGGCGCCGCAGGCCACTATCCGGCTATCAATGTTCTGGATTCCGTCAGCCGGCTGCAATCTCGCCTTTCAGAACCGAACCAGGCTTCGCATGCGCGCCGTATCCGGGAAGCTCTTGCTTTGTATCGCCAGTCGGAGGATCTCATCAATCTGGGCGCTTACGTGGCCGGATCCAATCCCCGGCTCGACGCCGTTATTCGGTCGCGGGATGAAATGATGCAATTCCTGAGACAGGGGCCCGCAGATATCTCGCCGGTCCACGAAACACTCGCTCAAATGCAAAAGATTGCGGACCTGGTCAAATGAAGGCCTTCAACTTCCGTCTCGCCCAGATCCTCCGCTGGAGAAAGCAGGGCGTTCTGCTTGAAGAGGCCCGCCTGGCCGCCTGCGCTGCGAGGATTGCGGAGATCGGGATGGCGCGGCAGGATCTCGATGCCCGCCTGGCTGCGGCTTCCCGCGCAGTGGCAGCAGGCAATAGCCTCGCAGTGGAGGGTTACGAGGGATTCCTGAAGCTTTGCCGGCGGCAGCGCGGGATACTGGACGGGCAGGACGCTGCCGCCAAAAAGGAACATGCGCAGGCGATGACGCGCCTGCTCGAAGCGACGCGCAAAGTGCGGCTTCTCCAGAATCTTCGCGATGAGGCTCACCTCGCCTGGCAGCGGGATTGCGAGCGCGATCTGGCCGACTTCGCCGGCGAAGCCTTCCTGGCCCGGCATTCGGCTCTGAGCCGCGCGGAACTCGGCGAGCAGGAGTACCTGCGATCGCCGGCAGAAACTTTAATTTCGGGGCATCGAAACGGTACAATCGAGAAACGGACGGGCGCGTAGCTCAGGTGGATAGAGCATCAGCCTTCTAAGCTGAGGGTCGCTGGTTCGAGTCCAGCCGCGCCTACCAGGTTCTCCGCTGCCCGTTTGCTATCGGTTCTGTGGAAAGCCCAGGTCTACTTTACTCGTTCCGGGGTCAGGCCAGCGGCTCGTTACCACTTTGGATCGGGTATAGAACTGCACGCCCTCCGGCCCGTACATATGCAGGTCGCCGAAAAGAGATCCTTTCCATCCGCCGAAACTGTAATACGCCACCGGGACCGGAATCGGCACATTGATCCCCACCATGCCCGCATCGCAATCGAACTGGAACTGCCGGGCCGCGCCACCATCGCGCGTAAATATCGCCGTCCCGTTGCCGAACGGATTTTCATTGATCAGCCGCAGGCCTTCGTCGTAACTGTCGACGCGGCAAACTGACAACACGGGCCCGAATATTTCGTCCTCATAGCAGCGCATCCCGGGCTTCACATCGTCGATCAGCGAAGCGCCCAGAAAGAAACCCGGGCGGTTGCACACCGGGTCGTTGCGGCCGTCCACCGCGACTCGCGCGCCATCAGCCGCGGCGGCATCCAGGTACGAAGCCACTTTGTCGCGATGTTCCCGCGTAATCAGCGGCCCCATCTCGTTGCCCTCGTCCATGCCCGGCCCTGTCCGGATCTTCGCCATCCTCTCGCGGATGGCATCGATCAGCGGGTCGGCCACCTTACCGACCGCCACGACAACGGAAATCGCCATGCACCGTTCCCCGGCCGAGCCGTACGCTGCCGAGATGGCCGCATCGGCAGCCATTTCAAGATCGGCATCAGGCAACACGAGCATGTGATTCTTGGCTCCGCCGAGAGCTTGTACCCGCTTGCCGTTGCGCGTGGCCGTCTCGTAAATAGCCTTCGCCACGGGCGTCGACCCCACGAAGCTGACCGCCTTCACGTCAGGGTGCTCCAGCAGACGGTCCACGGCAATGCGATCGCCCTGCACCACGTTAAAGACGCCGTCAGGAAGTCCGGCGCGCTGCAGCAGATCGGCGATAAACAGGCTCACCGACGGGTCCTTTTCCGATGGCTTCAGGACGAACGTGTTACCGCACGCGATCGCATTGGCGAACATCCACATCGGCACCATCGCCGGAAAGTTGAACGGCGTGATGCCGGCAACGACGCCGAGCGGCTGCCGGATCTGATACACGTCCACCCCGCGACTCGCCTGTTCAGAGAAACCGCCCTTCAGAAGGTTCGGAATCCCGCAGGCGAACTCAATGTTTTCGAGCCCCCGCGCCACTTCGCCCATCGCGTCCGGCAGCGTCTTGCCGTGCTCGGAAGTCAGCAATTCGGCAACGCGGCGGCGATTGGCGTCCACCAGTTCCCGCAGACGGAACAAGATCTCAGACCGTCGTGAAAGCGGTGTCGCGCGCCAGTCCGTGAAGGCCCGCGCGGAGTCGGCGACGGCGCGATCCACCTCGTCCGCGCTCGCGAATGCCACATGGGCCTGTACTTCGCCGGTTGCCGGATCCCACACCACTCCGGATCTTCCCGATGTCGACTCAACCGGCCGTCCACCGATCCAGTGATTGACGGTCCGGACTCCAGCCGCTGTGTCAGCCGTTGCCATTCTTACCTCCCGATCCACTGCGCAGTCTTTTCGGCCAGCCGGGCAAAGGCGGCCACCGCCAGTTCCAGATGCTCTTCCTTCGTGTCTTCGATCCTGTTGTGACTGATGCCCCGCAGCGACTGTACGAACATCATCACCGTCGGGACGCCGGCGCGGCAGACCTCAGCCGCATCGTGCAACGGGCCGCTGGGCAGGCGATGCACTACGCCGGCTGTCTCCTGAATCGCTTCGCTGCAGAATTCGATCAGCGGCGGCGCGAACGGCACCGGCTCGATACTCCAGATGCGCGACCATTCCACGGTGCAGCCCTCTTCGGCGGCAAACCGCTCGCTCGCCTCGCGCGCTTCGGCATACATACCCGCAAGAACGCCTGCGTCGAGATCGCGCTGATCGAGCGTGGTTTCGCAGCGCCCCACCACCGCCGTGACAATCCCGGGAAATGTCTTCACGCTGCCCATCGTGCAAACGGCGTCGGGATGCTTGCCGGCAATCGCGCGGATCTCCAGCGCCAGTTTCGCGGCGGCGGCGAGTGCATCGCGGCGGACCTTCATCGGCGTCGAACCGGAGTGTGCTTCCTGCCCATGGAACGTGACGGCATGCCGCTCGACACCTTTGGTCCCGAGCACCACCCCGAGCGGCAGTCCCAGCCCCTCCAGCACCGGACCCTGTTCGATATGCAGTTCCAGATATGCCGCGGCATTCTTTCGTTCCGCCTGCGATTCGGGGAAGCGATCGATCTCCACGCCGCAACGGCGCAGCGCATCTTCGAGCCGCACGCCGTCGCGATCCATGCGGCCGCGGTCGGCTTCAATGCTGTGTGTGCCGGCGAAGGCCGACGAACCCAGAAGACTGCGGCCGAAACGCGCGCCTTCTTCGTCGGCCCAGTCAACCAGTCGGATCGTCACCGGCGGGCGGCCGGCGTACTTCGCATGGAAACCGCGCAGCACTTCCAGCGCCGTCATCACGCCGAGGCATCCATCCAGCCAACCGCCGTTCGGCACCGAATCGAGATGACTGCCAATCAGCAGAGCCTTTTCCGATTCGCCTCGCAGCGTGACCCAGCGATTCCCCGCCGCATCGGAATGAACTTCCACCGGCAGGTCCGCCAGTTTCGACAAAAACCAATCGCGCGCCTTCAGCCATGTGTCGCTCCACGCGAGGCGTTGCGCGCCGTTCTCGTCCGCCGTGAGCGCGCGGAGTTCTTTCAACTCCCCGATCGTGCGTTTCGGATCGACTGTCATGCCTCTCCTTAGAAGTACGCCGGTTGCCGCTTCAGCATCCGCCCGCGCCCGCGCTCGCCGACGAACTTTCCGTCGCGCACCTGCACCTTGCCGCGCACCGTGACGACTGCCGCGCGGCCCTCGATCTCCATGCCTTCGAAGCCGTTGTAATCGCAGTTCGTCTGTTGCGCCGCCGCGGTCAGCCTGCCGCGATACGCATCGTCGTAGATCACGAGGTCCGCATCGCTGCCCACCGCAATCGTTCCTTTGCGCGGAAACAGTCCAAACAGCTTCGCCGCACGCGTGCTTGCCGCATCCACAAAACGGTGCAAGCCGAGCGTGCCACGTTTCACGCCGTACGTGTACATCAGATTCACGCGGTCTTCAATGCCCGGAATGCCATTCGGAATCTGCGTAAACGCGGCAGCGCCCATCAGTTTTTGCGCCGTGTCGAACGGGCAGTGATCGGTTCCCACCGTATCGACAAAGCCCTGTGCCAGCGCATCCCACAGCACCTTCTGATTGCGCTTGTCCCGCAGCGGCGGCGACATCACATGCTTCATTCCTTCCACGCCCGGCCGCTCCGCGTATGTCTTATCCAGCAGGAAATGCGGCAGCACCGATTCCACCCAGATCCGCACGCCGCGCGATTTTGCCGCCATCGCCGCTTCCAGAGCGCCCTTCGAAGACAGATGCACCACATACCCTGCGGCGCCGGTGTTTTCGAGAAAAGTCGCGAATCGCCCGGTTCCTTCCGCTTCCACCGATTCCGGCCGGCTTGGCTCGTGGAACTCAGGTCCCGTCTTGCCGGCCGCGATCAATTCCTGCTGCAGACGACCCACGAGCTCCGCATTTTCGCAATGCGCGGTGACGATAACGCCCAGCTTCTTTGCCAGCGTAAGAGTCTGGTACATCTCGTCGTCATCGACGCCGAAGAAATTCTTGTATGCGAGGAAGATCTTGAACGAAGCCGTGCCGTCCGCCACGATCTCGCGCAGTTGCTCCTCAGTGCGGTCGTCGAAGCGCGTCACCGCCATGTGGAACGCGTAATCGCAGGCGCTGCTGCCGGCGGCCTTCGACTTCCACAGCTGATAACCCTCCAGCGCGTTGTCGTTGCGGGAAGGACACACCATCTCGATGTACGTCGTCGTCCCGCCCGCCAGCGCCGCGATGCTCCCGCTTTCGTGCGTGTCTTTGGCGAAGGTCGCCATGAACGGCAGGTAGATGTGGACATGCGGATCGATGAATCCCGGAAACACCATCCGCCCTGCCGCGTCGATGACCTCCGCGTTCGGCGGCGCGTCCAGATTCTCGCCGATTCGCGTGATGGTTTCGTTCTCGATCCAGATGTCGCCCTTCGAGCGCGAGTCCGCGTTCACGATATCGGCGTTGCGAATAAGCAATCCCATGGCTGTCTAGTGAACCTCGATCCCCATCTTCTTACGGTACGCTTCCATCGCGTCCCACTCTTCCGCCACGGCGGGATTCGCCTTCACCAACTGATCCCACGTGACGGAATCGCGGCCCGACGGCAGCTCCACCATCTCAATGCACTTCTCCACCGGGCAAACGTTGTAGCAGAGACGGCAGCCCACGCAATCGGACTCCCGAACGACCGGCTGCGGCCGGCTTGCGACCGCTTCCGCCCGTCCGTTGGATCGCGCATCCCACGCGTACGGCGGCACAACCGCGCCGCTGGCATCCATCAGGTCGATGCACTGGTGCGCCGTGTCGTCGCAGGCCACGTAGCACAGGTCACACTTGATGCACTTCGCCGGGTCGATGCGCGCCACGGCCCGGAACGACAGGTCGAAGTCCTTGAAGTCCGATAAGCGCGCCAGGCTGCGGCCTCTAAATTCGGCAATCGTCCCGAAGCCCTTCTCATCCATCCAGTTGGAAAGGCCGTCGCAAAGATCTTCCACGATGCGGTAACCGTAGTGCATCGCCGCCGTACAAACCTGCACGCTTGTTGCGCCCAGCAGCAGAAACTCGGCAGCATCTTTCCATGTGGAGACGCCGCCCATTCCGGATATCGGCAGGCCGGCCTGCCGGACCTCTGAGTCATTCGCCACCGATGCCAGCATGTTCAGCGCGATCGGCTTAATGGCGGGTCCGG
>Ga0214192_1000178_pt1 | contig 39530 bp, 35 predicted proteins | sample TroBogEpilimnion_44_FD_153030 | JGI IMG/M metagenome (GOLD analysis project Ga0214192, IMG submission 153030) | Freshwater microbial communities from Trout Bog Lake, WI - 29JUL2008 epilimnion | ecosystem: Environmental > Aquatic > Freshwater > Lake > Epilimnion/Euphotic zone | place: Trout Bog... | reverse complement strand
ATTTTGCAGCTTTAAAATCAAGGTATTTCACTGGCAATGTACCAGTAGCACCAATTTTTACATTGTCTATCAGAATATTGTACCCATATCCACTGGTAAATAAGAATCCAATCCAGATACTGTCTTTATTAGCCACAGCAGCAGGTAATGACAGGAATACTTTTTGCCAGCCATTGTGCGTACTATCCAGCGCTGGTTTGGTAATATTAGTACTAGAGCCAGGCACGGATGTCCAGGTTTTGTTATCGGTAGAATATTGTATTGTAATATTATCGTTTGATGCTTTATGACCATTGGTTTGATAATAGAAATAATACATATCTACCCCTGATAATCCCTTGGTAGTTAGTTCGGGCATCTTTAACCTTATTGCATCGTAAGGATCGCAAGTATAACTGTTGAAGCTAACAAAACGGTCGCCCTCCTGAGGACTAACATTTGCAGTAGGAGTATTGGTAGGATTTGCAATACTTGGAGTAAGCACTATACTCGGGGTGATAGGAGTAGAAAGAATTGAAGTATCTCTAACCTGGTCTTGCGACAAACATTCCAGTTGAGAAGTATTGGTATTGAAACCCATTATTAATGGCAATGTAGAAGGCTGATGGGTAATATGAATAGTATCTACATTGGAAAATGCAGAATCTAATGAATTTGCACATGTTGCCTTTACTCTATAATAAGTCTTTCTACCTATCTTACCGGTAAGATAGGTAGAAAGAGAATCGGCAGTACCGCCGTTAACAGCATTCCATGGCCCAGTAGGAGAACTTGCTTGTTGCCATTTAAGCTTAATACCATTTTGTGCGGAATAGCCCGATACATTTAGTGCAGTGTAGCTTCCCTGACAAGCATTAATTATAAATGGTACAGTACCTGCATTGGGTACCCCTGTACAACTTGTTCCGCTGAAATACAGAATCATTGAAGGGTGTTGTGATGCCGAGTTGCTTAAAGTTGTTGAACTTGGAACATTAGTAGTTCCGAATACATATTTTGCTTGATTGTTTGCATATGCAGAAACGTTTGAAGTTTTATCGTAACCCCAAACTACTTCGCCTGTTGTAGCAGAAGATTGAGTATATTCAAATAAAAATTCAATATTACCACCTGCATAAACAAAATTAGTAGATAAAGGGAATTTTTTCAATCCATAGCTTCCACCAATAATGCTTATAATATCGGTACTACTTCCATTATAAACCAAGGTAGCAGAAGATGTTTCAGCAGTCCAATCCAGATTTGCAGCACCAAAATCTGTAGCAGTAGTGTTTTTCATATATATTTTAAACGAAACAGTACCAGAAAGTGCGCCAAAAGTAAAACTTTGAGTACCCCTGGGGAAACTTATCATATTAATTACCGAGCCTAATGGTAAAGATGAATAGGTAGACGAAGGGTAAATATAGGCATGTCTGTTCCACACAGGCCCTGTAGTAAGGGTCATCATTGGTCCGTACGTATTACTGGCACTTACGTTTCCACCAGCACCACTATTGGAACCTAATGGTATAGAATCTGTCTGCGCATTTATGCAGTTAACCATAATGACTAATAAGGCAATGAGTAATTTTTGTTTCATTGTTTTATTTAATTTAAATAATATAATTGAAATCCTCCCTACAATATTGTAATAACTATTGAGGCTGTAAATATATAGAACTACCTATTTACAGAAAATATATAGAGTCCTTTTTAACTGAAAATGCTGTATGGAGAAGGGTTTAAGTCATTTAACGTTTAAATCGTTTAACGGAATACAGTGAACCACGGAGGAATAACATGCTAATTTGAAAATTTGTAATGAATACATAATAAAAATACAGAGCGCAGCTACTGTATTCTCCTGTCTCCTATCTCCCTTATGTATTACAGCTTTTAATCTCTGCAAACAGTCTTTCCACGTCTTCTTTTTTGCAAAGCTGAGTACCTTCATTCAGCGTAGCAGCAGTGCCACAAGCTACTCCATAACTTACTGTATCTTTCCAGTTCCAGTTATTGGTTAGTCCATACACAATGCCTGCAACCATACTATCGCCTGCACCTACTGTACTTTTTACTTCTACGGAAGGTGAATGGATATGATAATATTCGTCTTTAGTAACTAATATAGCCCCATCGGGCCCCATAGAAATAGCCATAGATTCGCAGGAACCTAGCGCAATTATAGACTGAGCTGCTTCTTTTATTTTATCAATAGTAAGTTCTTCTTTTCCATAGAGTGCACTTAGTTCAGAAAGATTGGGTTTTATCATAAATACCCCTACGTTTATTGCATGTTGCAGTGCTTCGCCCGAAGTATCGATGATTAATCTAGCATTTTTATCTTTTGCTATCTGTGCAACCTGTCCAAAGAAATCCATAGGTACTTCGGGCGGTAGACTACCACTGGCTACTATATAATCGAAATCTACCTGTTGCTCCAGTAACTGAAGACAAAACTTCCACTCGCTTTCTTTAATGGCCGGGCTAACCATGCCAAACCTGAATTGCAGTCCGGTAGACTCTTCTACTACGGTAAGATTGGTACGGGTATTACATTCAATAGGTACCACTACAGAACCTATCCCCTCTTTGGCTAATAATTGTTGTAAGTGAGAACCTGTAAATCCACCTGCCAAATAAATAGGGGTAGTATGGGTACCAAGATGAGCGAGTGCACGGGATACATTGATACCGCCGCCGCCTGGCTGATAGATAGGATGGGAACAACTTAACTTTTTTTCGGGAACAACCTTTGCAGTATAGGTTGTTTTATCGATAGCAGGATTGAGCGTGAGTGTAATAATCTTAGCCATAAGCATATTTGTTTTTGGAAAGGGCAAATTTAATAAGGAACCAGAATGAAAATGAACAATTCTATTTGTGCAATTATAAATATCGCCACTTTTTAAAGTAATATTAGTACTTAAAAATATTGTATTAGTATAAAAAGAAGTTCTATTAGTATTAAATGAATTTAAATAAGTATAAAATGAAGTTATATTAGTAAGAAATAGTACTAAATAAGTATGAAATGAGGTTGTACTAATACTTTCAGGGAGTTTATTAGTACAAAAAGAGGTTATTTATTTATGGTCAATTAGTATAACCAGAGAAAAGAGAATACCGTACATTGTTTTTATTGGCGATGAACTGGTAGGACAATTAAGTGCTGTGATAACAGTAACGGTAACAGAATAGCTCCGTTTATATTAAATAGGATTTATATATTTGACTGAAACTTAAAAGGCCATAATGATTTTTAAAAAACCATGAATGGAGTTGCAATTTGCAATAAATTACCGCATAGCTACAAGCAGTGCCGAGGGGCGGTCCGGGTGTTAGCAAGCTGTTCTGATTGGGGTGCCGAGCGACGGTTTGAATGTTGGCAAGCTGTTCTGAGAAGGGAGAGAATGAATATATTTGATGAGGAAATAAGTATACAATTCATTGTTGGGGGTTAATTAAACTACATTTGTAAAAATATTTTCTATGCCAGTACTTTCCATGTTTTATGGTATTATAATAAGAATGTTTTATTATGATAATAAGCAACATAACTTACCTCATATACATATTGAATATGGTGAGTATAATGCAGTAGTTACTATAAATGAAGGAAACCTAATAGAGGGTGATTTTCCAAAAGAGAAATTAAAACTTGTGCAGGCCTGGATTGAAATACATAAAGATGAGTTGAAAGCTAACTGGAAACTTGCTATAGAAGGACAAAATATTTTTAAAATTGATGCTTTAAAATAATTATATGAAGACTTTATCTGCAGTAAAAGCATTGGAAAATTACAAGTTACAGTGCATATTTGATGATGGCACTAAAAAGGTGGCTGATATAAGCGTATATCTGGAAGCGCCTGCTTTTGTACCATTGAAACAAAAAGATGTTTTTAAAAAGGTAAGTAATAAGAATTATTTTGTAGAGTGGAAGGAATATGAAGTTGATTTAAGCGCAGATACATTATGGCATATTGGTGTGGAAATGGAATAGAACATTTAGTTTAGTATTTAGATAAATACATTTTGATGACTGGAGCCTGCGGATTTTCTGCGGGCTCTTTTTTATACTAAATAGGATTTATATATTTGAATGAAACTTAAAAGTCCATAATGATTTTTAAAACACCAGGAATGCGGCTGCAAGCTGCAATGAATTACGGCACAGCCACAAGCAGTGCCGATAGGCGGTCTGAATGTTGGCAAGCAGTTCTGAGAAGGGGATAAGCCAGAATCCTAGATATACTCCGTTTAATTTGTTAGTTGTAACGAGTAGAGCCTAATATACTAATTCATAATGTAGCTTAGCTTTTAAATCCGATAGCGTTATCTCCTGATAAGTATCACTATCATCATTTGGGAAAATAAGACAATGTAGAATTGTATTATCTAATTCGTTTACAACAATTTTCCAACAAAAGGTAGGTACGTATAAGCCATTGCCAATTACAGTACTATTGGTAAATATACCACCACAAATAATTTCGAGATGTACTGTCTGACTTTCTTTTCTGATGTTGGTTTCCCACACTTTCCATATACCTCTATTCATACGGGGAGTCTGTGGCTGACAGTTATAGTAACTAAATGTAGATTTTTCTTTATCACAGTCATAGGCAAAGTCCTCTGCATTGGCAAGGTGTCCTTTATCGTAGCCTTGTTTTTTATAGTCATTATTGGTAGCTGTGCCACTATCGCTTATAAAAGCCATTGATTTCCGGCTACAATCTCCACCGCCTTGATATAGGTGATAGACCACATATAATGGGTTCTTAACTGCATAGCTATAATAGGAATAATAGGCATCTTTTTTTATAATGGTATCTACCTTCTGGCCAAAAACAATGATGGTAGCTAACAATAAAAACGGTAGTAATATTATTCTTTTCAAATGGAGATTATTTAGAAGACAAATTTAGGGTTGAAAGAATATTTTCAATGAAAATATAAACTGTATTCTAAGTCTTTATACAGAACATCTTTAATCTAATATTACAAAAAACTGTTTATATAATCAATCATATTTTTTTCAGAAACAGCTACCCCATTTGATGTTTCAGCAACTTCCTTAATAAGATCTTTGATGGAGCTTTTCACTTCCTGATCATATTTTCTTAGTAGTTCTAAAAATGGAACTTTAAATTCCTTTTGATTTAGTTGTAAAAACTCAAAATCAGCCAGATAATTAGTCACCATATTATTTTTATCCTCTTGTGATATGTTATCGCCATACACAGATTCTATGAAGTTCAATAATACGGTACTTAAAATTTCATTTTCAGCTTCATCAAAATCTCCATCTGCAGTTGCTACAAGGTAAAGAGGATATGACAGTATTAATATTTCAAATTCACCTTCAGAAAGATAGGTGTTCCTAGCATTTTCAAATATATTTTTCATTTTTAAATTTAAATTAAAAAAGTGATTTCATAAATTTTGTCATATATAACCAAAGTAGTAATGCTGCTACAGCAGCTACAATATAAAAAATTGTATCATTTCTGGTTTCTTTCTTCTTCACATTTTCAGCAGCTGTTAATTTTGTTTGAAAATAATCCGCTTCTTCATTTGCACCCAACCTTTTAAGTTTAAATATCCCATCTTCTATTTTAGAAATAGCCGCTGACTTTAACCCTGAGTTACCACCATTTGAATCATGGTTTTGAGCAATGCTCCATAACTTAGTTAATACATCATAGATCTGATCAACGTTATTTGAAAAACTTAAATCAGATATTTCTCCCAAAGCTTCAACATTCATTTTCCTTCTTGCAATACTTAATTCCATTTCAGCTTTTGATACAATTGCATCAGCTTGAGATTTAGCTTTATCAGCTCTAATTTCAGCTATTTTAACAGAAGCTCCAACTCTATGAGGTGTAGACCATTTATTACCAAATACAGCATTTGAAATAACTTTTCCTGTGTTTTTTCCAAGTTCACGACTTAGGGATTTACCAAATGTTCCCATAAGAAATATAGTTTTAATTTTAACGTATGATTAGATTTATTTTTTAATACTTAACCTATAACTTATTAATTGTTTTCTTAACTGTGCAAGGTCAAATTTTCTGGCTTGTATATCTTTTGAAATAGATTCAATTTGCATTTTTTTCTGTTTATTCAATTCTTTTCTTTGAGTAGAATCTTTTGCAGACTTTATCCTGATTGAAAAATTTGAACTTAAGTTCTTCTTATTGTTTGCATAATTTTTAATTTGCATATTAATAGATTCTATCTGCCTTTGAAACCCCTTAATGGTATTAATTTGAGTTTGTGTCATTGGTTACTCTATTTTTTATAAAGAATACTTTTTTTAGGTTCTTGTCTACATTTAAATCTTGGTTCCAAGTAATCACCTTTATTATCACGATCAAAAATTGTATAAATGGAAATTGGAATCTTTTGATTTTGTTCTATATAGAAAAAGGAAAATTCTACGTTTTCAATACACGTTTTATAGTCACTTTCATATTTTTCATAATTAAGTACTTTGATATCTTCAGGTTTAAATCGGAAATATATTAGTGAACCATTTTCTTTATGAACGAATGATACATTGCCAGAGAAATCATCTATTTGAATTGTATACAAGGTATCTATAATCTTATACATTTTTTTTATATATTCAATTTGTGCCATTTTATAAGCATAAGATCCAGCAACTAAACAACATTTTATTAATGAATTATCAATTGTCAACCCTTTTTTGATATCATAATTAATACCATTCTTTTCAGAGTTTGGATTGGGATCTGATAGATAGAGTATACAACCGTTACTAAAAAGTGCACTATCATTAATGTCATTATTATTTGAATACATTTCTGCAATTAAAGGTTCTTTGGGATAAGGATAAAAGCCATAATCTTCAATGATTTTATCATTTTTCTTTTTAATTACTCGATTTAAGACTCTTTTTATTTTTTTCCCATTATCCCATATCGTATAATATACATATTCGTATTTGTAGCCGATTGAGTCAAATTTAATATTTTCAAGATCTTCAATTTCACCATCTTGATTAACAGAATAAAAAAATGTTTTTCCATTAATAGTCTTCTGTAATGCTTCTCCTTTTATACTGAAATGATTATAAATACTTTTTTCTTTATCTATATCCCATTCTAATTTACCATTCTTATAATAAGTTTTTTCCTTAATAGTTTCTCCATTCTTGTACACGTATTCTTGACACATCCACTCGTCATCACCACACCAACCCTTATAAATACCATTTAGTGTATCATTTTTATAAGTAATAACTGAATTTACCTTCCCATAATTATTATATTTCTTCCATGTTCCATTCTTTCTCCCCATTCTGTAGAATCCTTCTTCTAATAATCTACCACTGTAATCATATTGTTTATAATAACCATTTTCTACACCAGTTTTAGGATCAACCTGATGATCCAAGCTAAGTAAATGATTTCCCTTGAAATACATTTTTACGACTTTTTGTGAAAAACAAAATACACTAAAAACTACTAAGACAATTGTTGAAACTATTTTTTTCATTGTAAATAATTTATTAATAAATATTAGTTGTATGTAAATTTTCAAAACAAAATCTTCCATATTCTACCATTTTTTCATAAGCATTTGGCAATGCCTGACTGGCAAAAGAATGTGCAATTCCTGCTTTAATTATTTGGTTATTGTATTGTATAGAAACTTTGTTAAACCGCAGATTTAAGCTACTTATTGACAATGATTTAGTATCATCAAAATCTATTTTGTCTTTAAATAAAGGCGTTTCTCTAGCTGCTTGGAGTATAAAATAGAATTGTTTGCTACAGAATATTATATTTTTTCTTGGATGTTCCTGAATAATAGCTAAAAGGCGAATGAAATAGTGCTCTATTGCAGGATAATTTTGGGTTGCTTTCTTTTTTGTATCAAATAAACCTTGAAAGCTTTTAGAAGAATAGGGTATAAACTCCAATTGTAGTTTATTGATCATTTGATCTCTCTTCGCTATTTTTAAATTTTCTTTGGTTTTCCAAAAGTTTAGGGGTAATGCAAAGCCTTTGTTATCGAAGTGATACAAAAAGGCAGCTTGCTTAGTATCAAAATTATCTAGTCTATTAAATTCCTCTTCCTCACTGGCTTTAAAAGGAATTTGATTTATATATTCTTTTACATATTCATTAAATAATTTGTTTGTATTTTTTTTTATATTATAAGAGAATGAATATTTGCGATCCTCAAAACCCGGGTTTAGCATTATCAATACCGTATTTGATTTGATATCGCCATTAAAATACATTGGAAATATGTTACGCTCGAAATACTCACCTCCAAGTTTTTGATTTAACTGATTAACTTCTTCTATATAATCTTTATCCCATAAGGATTTTATATCTCGTTCAATTTCCTGATAAAAATTCATATGATCAATTTTCTGAGCAAACCTAAGGTTAATGTTTTGTAATTCTTTCGCCAAGTTTCGCCAAGTTTAAATGGATAGAAGGGAATGAAAAGTATTTCTTTAATTTGCTAATATGGATAACGAAGGGTTGAATGCATTATTGATAAAGCGATTGATGCTGAAAAGTAATTTACATAGTCTTGATTATAAGACAATGGATACTTTATCCTCCATATTAAATAACACTTATAGCATTTCAGTTTCTCCTAGTACTTTATCCAGATTAAGTGGGCTTAGGAAGGATAAAACCCAAAAAGCATTTGGTTATACCCTAGATAGTTTGGCTAAAGCTGCAGATTTTATTAGCTACGAACAATTTAAAAGTATTGTATATGCTAAAGAATCATTACTACTTCATAATAAAGTAGAGATAGAAATTCCTTTTATAACCTTGTATACCGAAAAAGCTGCTAGAGAAAATGACATTCAATATCTGGAAAGCTTAAGTAAATACGTAAGTGATAGTGGCTGTGCAATAGATACGTACAATTTATTGGGGGGCGCTTTGCTGAAAGGATTAAGAGCAAATAAATGCCCTGAAAAAGTATTGGAATTTATGGCATCTACTCCCATCATGATTGATGTATTTTTTGAATCGTTTGTAGATACAGATTATTTTGTATCATATTTTGGGGAGGGTATGATTCATTTATCTAAAAGAATTAATACCATCAATAGAACTTACCTTTTTGCTAATAGCATTGCAATGCTATACGAACAAAAAAATGGTCTAAAAAATGCGTACCAAAAAAGAGCTCAAAAGCTTGCAGCAATAGATTTTGCTTTTCTGGATTATTTGTTGTCAGAAAAATGTGTATATCCAGTAGCAAGATGGATGCAGGTAATGTTGGAATTTTGGCTAACAAAAAATGATTATACAAAATCTCTATCATTATTTGACTATGCTGTAGATCAGATGAATAAATTGAGTAGCGATAATACCATCATCATTATTAGTCAGCTATCTGAAGTTGGGAAAATAATGCCGGAAAACTATATTCATAAACTAAAAAGTCTGTATGAATTAAAATCTGGAACGGTATTTTATGAATATGATAGTCTGGTAAATGCAGGTTTGAACCTATCATTGTTATTGGATAATAAAGGATTGATTAAAAAAAACACTGTTGAAACTTTGATGAAACAAAATCCTTATCAATTCATAACCTGTATTGAAAGTATTAAACAGAAAATGGCAAAAGTTTATCTATAAAAATATTATGGGTTCTAATTATTGTACCTTTTACTTGGCTGCTCTATTTTTCTATATAACTGATGTACTTCAAAAGACCAGCTCGAAGGGATCGATAACCTGGCAGTATCTTTTTAAACGTTCCTGTTTCACCTCTGTTATCGCTATTGCATTAACAATACTCTTTTTTGGACTAAAAAGCTTCCCATCTTTTTTAGTTGTTTTACAGATTTCTTTCTGCTCAATTTTATGTGGATTGGGGTTGTTTTTTTATATTAAATCTATTAATGCATTACAGTTTTCGAATGTAGGATCTTTAACAATCGTAGGGAATGTAATACAACAGTTGACAGGGATATTGTTGTTTGGAGAAAAATATACAGCATCGGATTTTGTAGCTTATGGTTTTATGAGTTTTGGATGTGTATATCAACTTCTATTTACCAAGACGTTAAAGGGAGCAAAATTTGTATTATTATCTACAATATTCTGGACCGGAGGATATATACTACTATCAAGAGTATTGCAACAAACTACTATTTACTGGAGCGTACCCATTATGGAAGTAACGATTATGATAATGGGCTATGTTTTAATGAGGCTAACTCCTTTAGAAATAAATACTACTATCACGCTTAATTCACCTTTGAGGAGTATAAAACCTACCATATTTATTGTTATTGGATTACTTACTTACCTTGGATCTCTACTAAATAATAATGCTTTTAAAAATATCCCTATTTCTACTATTAGTATTTTACAACTTTCCATAATGCCGTTTGCCTATCTTTTTAGTTTGAAGCTATTTAAGGAGAAACCAAACAAAGTAGAGTTGATTAGTTTTATAACAGGTTTTATAGGATTTGCATTGTTTGTTTATATGCATTAAACTGCATTACAATGAAAATTATATTATGCAAAATAAAACCTTCACTCGCCTACACTAAAACCCTGTCAGAAACACCACACTACACATAAGAGAAACTACTTTGCTCACAGAGAGACTAAATTGCTAAAAAGCAACATTTCTCGACTCATAAGAGAGACTAAAACAGAAAAAAGAGATACTAAACAGAAATCTACAAGACTAAATTGTTTTTTTTACAGACTAAGTTGAGCTCCCACCACATAAAATCATCCGTTACAAAGCAGAATGATACCCGTACATTAATAAAAAAGGTTCTACCAGAAAAAGTTATCCGTTACCATGCTGTATCAACGCCCTACCATAATAAATTAAGCCCTACTATAAAAATATTGTCGTCACAATACTAAATGGAAGGCTCAATACTATAAACGACAGATTACAAAACCTGCACAATAATTATATGATCCGAAATGTAAAAAAATATTTGAAGAAACGGATCGCATCTTTCAAGATTGAGGGTAATTTCCCTTTATACATTATTTAACAAAAATAAATAACTTATCTTCCAACTTTTTAAACGTCCTGCGCTCTTATAGATATACAATTTGGAAAATACAGTTTACATACAAGAAAATGCGATAGCAAATGCACGTAAAGGCAAGCCTGATGCTATGGAGTACCTGTACAACCAGTTTAGTAAGGCTATGTATAATGTGTGTGTGCGGATGACTGGCAATAAAGTGGATTCTGAAGATGTACTGCAGGAGAGTTTTATGATTGCTTTTGATAAGCTTCATCAGCTGAAAGAAGCGGCACAATTTGGGGGATGGCTGAAGCGGATAGTGGTGAATGAATGTATACGATATAGTAAGAAGAATTTTTACTGGGACGACTGGAATGAGGACTGGAACGATAGCATGAAAGATGATGGTACAGAATGGTGGACAAATATAGAAATGGGGCAGATACAGGAAGCCATTAAAAGATTGCCGGATGGATGTCGACAAGTGTTTAATCTGTTTGTGCTGGAAGATTATTCTCATAAAGAAATAGGGGCATCGCTGGGAATATCGGAAGGGACGAGTAAGAGTCAGTATTTTAGGGCGAAAAGTATTTTAAAAGATAAGCTAACAAAACAACTTTTTGATAATGGATAAGTTTAAACAACATTTACAGGATCACGCTAAAGAGCTGGAGGTAGACGAGCCTGGAGCAAGGGTTTGGAAGAATATACATCAGCAACATATTGCTCCTAAACAAAAAGGAAAGCTAATTTCATTTGTTCGTTTTGCCGCTGCTGCCTGCATAATAGTACTGGCGGGAATTGGGGTATTTCATATTGCTACTAATCCTAAGAATAATGTGGTTGCTGCTATACAAAGTATAAAAGATACGTTGACAAATAATGATGCTGTAGCACCTAAACAAGACAGTAGTAATTCGCATAATACGCTTGCAGAAACAGCTATTGAAGTTCCGGCAAATGAGGCTGAAAATGCAAGTGATAACAAGGGGAATATAAAGGGGGCAAACAACAATAATAAAACTGTACATAAGCCAAGTGCCGGATCGGAAATGGATATGCTGAACTATGTGGAAACTGGTTTTACGAAAGTGATAAATATAGAAAAACAACGAGTAAACAGTTCGCCTTTGTATGCTGAAAGTCCGGCTTACTTTAACGACTTTAAGAACCGGATGATGCAGATGGATAATGATGAAAAGCTGATAAGAAAAGATATTAAAGAAAAGGGTCCTGATAATCAGATGATAGACCAGATGATAAATATCTATCAGCAAAAACTGAACCTGCTTAGACAGTTGCAGACAGAAATGAATAAACTGAATAACCGATATAAACAAAACAGACCTGCCTCCGATTCTGTAGGCACTTATTTTTTAAACATTTAAATTAGATAATATGAGAAAGTTAGTAATGATTTTAGGACTTGTATGTGTGAGCATACTAACATTTGCCCAGCAGGGATTGATACAGAAAGAGATGAATGTATCGAAGAACAGTCAGGTAAAAATATCTTCGACCAACAGAAACATCAATGTTGTTTCTTGGAATGAAGACAAGGTGAAAGTAGTGGTAGCTGGATACTCGAAATTGAATGGCGCTAGTCTTGAGGAGAAGCTAGAGAAGCTGGGTATTACTATCCATCAGTTGGGAATGATGCTGAACATCAGTATTAAAGAAGGGGATTACTCCAATGTTTCTATCAATGAAAATGGAATAAACATTGAAAGTGAAGAAGGCACTGTAATAATAGATTCGGTGAATGGCGTAAAGATTGAAAAATCGGGGCTTAAGAAATCTATTACTATTTATGTGCCTAAGAACAGCAAACTTGGGGTAAATAGTAAGTACGGAAATGTAAACTTTAAGAATGAGTTCAGACAGTTGAATCTGGATGTAACGAATGGTAATGTGGATCTGGAGAAAGCAAGTTCTTTAATGCTTACATCGAAGTATGCCAACTTTACCGGTGGGGATATAGGCGAAGCAGAGATAGACTTTATAAATGGCAATTTTACGGTTAATAATATTGATAACGGTACGCTGGATACCAAGTATTCTAATGTAGAAATTACTACCGCTAAAGTCATTAATTTCAGCAGTACTAATGATGAATATGAAATGGATGAAGTGGGCGAAGTGAAGGGTACTAAAAACTATGGTAACTTTAGAATAGGTAAGCTAACTGGATCGATAGAAATGGCAGGCACTAATGCTGATATAAAAGTAAGAAATGTAGCAGCAAGCGTAACCAATATTAAGTTTGATGATAAGTATGCCGACATCAGGATGCCTCTAAAAGCATTGAAGAATTACAGTGTAAAATTTGCAGGTGCTTATAGTACGGTATATGCCAACTTTGATATTATCAATAAAGAAGGTGGAGATGATAACTTTAAGTTTTCGGCTAATGTAGGTTCTGGCACCAATACCAAGATAGATATTAAGTGTATAAACTGTACAGTGGATATGAAGTAAGAAGCCTATCCCCAGCACCTTTCCCAAAGAAAGGGGAGTACATGCGGAGTGGTGAATAAAGGTTTTTCGAGTGAGGTTTTTTGTTAAATAAAGAAGTAAAGGCTCTCTGTTTTATTACAGAGGGCTTTTGTTTTTAGAGCAGTATTTGCTATATAATAATGATGCGCCATACATGCCAAGTAGTATAATAAAGGGTGAGATGGGTACCATGAACCTGTTGCTCCAGTCCTCGCAGGTTAGCACTATACTAAGGGTGAATAAGAAGATGGCTATTAAAGAGTAGATCATCCAGGATGGCATAGATTTTCTATTCATCCAAACACCTGATAATGCTAATAAATAAATAGGGTAATAAAACAATTGCAGGTAAAGATTGTGGGCAAAAGAATAGTAACTTCTGGTCATACCAAAGTAGGCTATAATCTTCAGGAAGGAGGCATGCAGAAAATGTATAGGATTGTGTAATATATAAAACAGTAAAGCCCCTATTGCATTGGTACTATTGTTCAGTAGTAAATGATATTGCTGCAGGCTCTTTTCGGGGATATAACACAATACATTATTATCGGTAAATGGCAGCATGAAATTAAATCCCAGATCGGTTCTGTTCATGATAAAATATAGCAAACCACTCATGGTTATTAAGGTAGAAAGACTAATAATTAATACTACTATTTTCTGTCCCCGTTTTAATAAGATATAGCATAAGTAAACAATCCAGACAGGGATGAAAATTATACCAGTCGGCCGCATAGTAATGATACCTATACTTAAGAAAGATAGTATGAGAATATTGCTGCGTGTCTTAGGTTTTGTAAGCAGCCAGTAACTATGCAATATGATAAAGCTTCCAAATAATGACTCGGTATAGAGGAATGCTGTAAACTTTTGATACTGGAAACAAAGTAGCCAGATGATGGTTCCTGCTACTGCTACTTTTATGCTGGATGTATACCTTGCTAAAAGTTTGTAGATAATGATGGTTGATAAATAACTGCCTATTAATTGCAGGGTGTATACGCCAGCTAATTCAACACCCGCTTTTAGGAATAACCAGTGGAGGATTATATAAAAGGAATACAGGTAATAGTGTGGGTAGGAAAACCGATGGAAAGTATTGAGGTAGTATGCTTCGTATACATATTTATGTGCTTCCTCTGTATTAAATACACTCACTTTTTGGAATAGCATAAACTGTAAAACCGACCATAATACAGTGAGTAAGATGATAGCTTTTTTGTTCATTTATTTGATTGTTATTCCTTGATTTGTGTAGATGAAAAATAATACTAACCGGGCAAAGTTATCAGATTAGGGTTAATTAAATAGTCCAGTTACTTTTCCAGTATCCTTATTTCTACTCTTCGGTTTGCATCCTGCCCTTCTGGTTTAGATTCATCTGCCATAGGAAATTTGTGGGCATATCCAATATAGCTGAGGTTAACGGTAAGATTATATGAGTTTTAAATAAATCGGCGCATTTTACTGTTAATTATAATTTATGCGCAAATACTATAAAAATAGTAACGAAAATTGATTTTTTATACCGTTAAATAACGGTATAAAATACCGTTGTTTAACGGTTGTTTTGTATTGAAATAGTAATTCTATTTGTGGAGTGGAAATAATGATGCCCTTTAAAAGCATTTAATAAGGATTATGAAGATAAATTTTAGAACAAAAAAAAGTTTGTAATGAAAGACAGAATAATTTTGAATGAAAGTGATGTAAGTCCTCCGATTTTTAAATTACTCAAAGTAAATTAAAAAAAAATAAAAGAAAGTATGCTACGTATAATATATTATATCTTAATTCTTATAGTTTGTTCGTTGAATGCTAACAGCCAGATTACTAAAGGGTATTGGTTGGTAGGGGGTAGTGCTTCTTTAGATTCAAGAAGCCCTGGCACTACATCACAATCTACTTATAGTTCATCAGACCAGTTATCACTTATAGCTAATTGTAATATTGGATATTTTTTTGCAGACAATTTTGTTGCTGGAATTAAACCTAATTATCAAGGTTTTTGGTTTTATGATAATGGATCATCTACTGAACAATCTAATATATTAGGGGTTGGTCCATTTGTTCGATACTATATTAGAGATAATGAAAAAAAAGTAAATGTTTTTACTGAATTATCATATCAGTATGGCAAAGAATGGGGAAATCATGGACAGGTATCAATTTATACTAACCGATTAACACCCTTATTGGGCTGTAGTGCTTTTTTTAATGATTGTTTTGCGATTGAAATTACCCTTGGATATTCCAAATTATTTTATGTTGGATACAAAGGGGCAGACAATACAATTATTGCTGGTATTGGTTTTCAGTTTCACTTGATTAAAATTTAATTATGTATAAAAAAATGTCTGGCTTATTTATATTGATTTTGATATGTGTAATTGCTAATTGCCAACTAACAAAAGATACCTGGATGATTGGTGGCACGGGTTCTTTTAGTGCTAGAAGTGATAATAGTACTGAACCTTTTAAAGCTAAAACTAATGAAATATCTATTTTAGTTAGCGGTGATTTTGGTAAATTTTGGTATGATAAATTTATTGCAGGGATTAGATTGGATTATATTGCTGATAGACAATGGATAGAAGGTGACACTTTTAGGTATACTAAAATGGATCATTATTTTGAAATGGGACCTTATGTAAGATATTATTTTTTATCAAAAGAAAATAATAGAATAAATATTTTCTCAGATTTAAGTTATCAATATGGATTAAGATATTATGGTAATACTTTAATTAATGGACATAGTGATAGACTTTCCTCTGTATTAGGTACTACCATATTTTTTAATGATGTTGTATCTGTTGAATTTAACATAGGTTGGACATTTTATTGGAATAAGTATAAATTAAATGTGTACAATACAGATTCTTTTATTTCAGGAATAGGTTTTCATTGTCATTTGACAAAATAACAAATACAAAAAAATAAAAAAACAAGTTTATGAAAAGAATTTCAAATAGTTTAATAGTATTAATAATCAGTTTATTGATATCGAACAAAATTGTTGCACAAACAGTTATTGATTATACAACACTGAACAGCACACAATGTAATATTTTTCAGCCAAGCTTTCCTGTAGGAAATCATAACCATACCACAAAGTGTGGACAGGTTAGATTGGATAATGTTTCTCAAACACATGCAGTACTATTAGATTGTAATGTGGATGCTTCTAGTCAATTTTTTGGTACTGAATATAAGATTGAATATCCGTTTAAAATGGGCAATACTTACAAAATTTCAGTATATTCTGCATCAATTAAAGGCACCACTTCTGATCCAGATCCTATTTTAGGATTAGATTTCAAATCTGTTTCACAAGGTTTTGGATATTCCTGTAATGGGTCTGAATCAATTAGTAATACATATAACAGTAATACTAATCAACCAATTAATAAACCTGGGTTTAATAACTATGATTACAACTTTATAAAAAATTAATCAGGATCAATCCTACTTATATGTTGGAAGTTATCTTAGTGGACCGACTGCATATACAAGTGGAACTGTAGAAATTAGAAGTATAACTATTACAGAAACAGTAAACACACCACCTGATTTGACATTTACACCAAGTTTTTCACTTACCTGTGGAAATACAAGCTCACAAACATTTACTGTAAATAATCCAAATAATGTTACTGGTATTACAGAATATAAGTTTGATCTGGGTAGTTCTAGTAATGGTTGGTTGTATAATGGAAGTGACGCACCTCAAATAATTAATAATGTAGGTAATTCTATTACATTAACGCCTAAATGTGGGGCTATTCCAAGCAATATAGCTGTTTCTGTTTATCAAAATAATAACTTGTATAAATCTTATAATTGTGCTGTAAATATGGTAAATCCTACTTTGTCAATTACTAGCAGCAGTGCTAATAGTGGTAATGTGATTTGCAATGGGGCAAGTGCTACTTATAGTTTTAATGGATTGCCTTGTGGATCGATTGTTACCTGGTCATTACCAAGTGGCAGTTTATCCTCTATTGATTGTAACACTTGTGGAACACCTACAATTACAGCAACTTCAACTGGGAATGAAAATTTAAGCCTCCAAGCTACTGCAACTGGAGGTTGTTTGCAGGCAAATACTGCACCTGTTATTCAGCCAGTACAAATTGGTGCAAATTCAGTTAAAATAGTAACCTGGCAAAAGAATAAAGGAAATTTTACAGATGCATACCGACCTAAAGGATTGCCAATAATGGATATTGTTCAAAATATAGATGAAGTATATGAATATTATTCTTGCTACGCAGGTAAAACTATTTATAGTAATTTAGATATTCAAAATGCTGTATCCGTTAAGTTTAATTTTATTAATTATAAGGGTAGCAGGTATAGTTTTCCAAAAGTATCGTACTATGGAGGAAAACAATATCCAAATCTTGTTTCCTTTAATTTAGCACATCTTGGGGAGTCTGTAACCTTACAAATTATTGCAGTAGATTTATGTGGTAATATTTCAGAATCAGATTACAATTTTAAAGCAGATGCAAATGCACCTGCACCTCCTGCTCCATGTAATCATTATACTGTAAATCAGAGTACAATAGGATTGAAAACTATTCATGTATCTGTATCAAATAATATAACAGCACCTTGTTATGCAAGAATGGCAAAAGATGAATCACCATTAACAACAGAAACAATTGAGGCAATCCTGATTTATAATAAAGGTGGAGAAGTAGTAAAAAAAATAGGTGTTGAAAATTTAGATTCCAAGATGACTGATATTAATTTATCAGACTTAGACGAAGGTACCTATATCATTGAAATTAGAGGATTGAAAGAATATAAAGAACTGCTAACTTTCCATCTTTATAATACTGATGAAATTAAATTAGCTGAAGATATTGCCACTGGAAATGTAATAATCAATAAGAAAGATGCTGATGATAGGTTGTATGTAATGCAACTTGAACTATTCAATGAATTGATGACTACAAAGACATATTTATTGGAAAACTCAGATATATTGAAATCATTTGTAGAAAAAGCAATGGGTGGTAGTTTTGAAATGGCATTTAATATCAACAACTTGTTGGAAAATAATGAAATCGATAAAGCTAATGATTTACTAAGTTTCTGGATTCCTACCAACCAAATTGATAAAAACTATATTCGTTATTTTAATTATTATATCCGGTTTAAAAATGGAGATGAGTTTGGAGATGATGAAATTCAGGATATGTTTGATCTGGCTAGTATGTGTCCTTTGACAAGTGGTGAGATTATTAATGCACAACGTACTCTTTACTATTATATTACCAAAGATAATACCAGTTTTGATTATACCTGTAATGCGCCTGATGCTACCTGTGTAAGGACATTGAGTAATCCTGAAATTTGTACAACTACAACTTCGGATCCTAAACAAATTAACAGGTTTAAAGTATTTCAGGATGGCGATACACCTACTAATCTGGATGTGATGGTAGATAATACCACACTGGATGAATTTGCTAAACTAAACTTTAATACCGACGATTTATTGAATGAACAGATTCAGAATGTAAGGGTATATGATGCAGCGGGAAACTTGGCAATAGAGAAAGATAATATAGCCGATAAAAAAGTTTCAATTGATTTGTCTGGCTTAGATGAGGGAAGCTATTATATACAGATAGATGGTAATAAAGAATATAAAGAACAGCAAAACTTTAAATACACTATTGCCAAATCGGAAGCACAAGTTGCTGAAGACATTGCAAGTGGTAAGACTGTAATAAATACTTCCGAAGCTGATGACAGAAGGGAAGTAATGAAACATCAGTTATATAAAGAACTTAGAGGTAATTATGACTTATTGAATCGTTCTTCTATATTACAGGATTTTTATGTAAGACATAAAAAATCAGATATAGGAATGATTAATAAAATAAACGATGCGTTTAATAATTATGATATAACTACTGCTCAAAATCTGATAGCAAACTGGCAACCACATAATAAACAGGGACAAAACTGTTTGGATTATTACAATCATTTTATCAACTATCTTAATGGTGAAAAACCAAGCGAAGAGGAAATAAATAATATTTATACCCTTGCTAATGGTTGTTCGCAAATAGAAGGAGAAATAGTGTTTGCTGCCCGAAGTTTATATAATTATTTTACACAAGCTGGTGATGACTTTTCATCGGCATGTGGTGGTACTGGTTTACGTGTTAAGAATCATACCACTCCAGTTACTAGAAAGGTTAAACATTCAGAAACAAATACGGTTATTTATCCAAACCCAAGTAATGGTAATTTTACTATTAAATTTCCTTTTAGTACTTCGGGCTTGAATACTGTAAAAGTTTTGGATCAAACTGGAAAAATATTGTTACAAAAAACAGTAATTTCTGGTGTACAAAACATTAGTTTGAATCAAGGAATTGCTAGTGGATTATATACTGTACAGATTACTAATAGTGTAACTGGTAAAACAGAAAATCAGAAGCTAATTGTAAATAAGCAATAATTTTATATTTAATTTAAAAAAATGAAATGGCGGGTAGCAATACCTGCCATTTCTTTTTGTATATAAGGAGTTGTACTAAAATGGTTCAAATGCAAAATGTATTTGGATATATATTACAATAAAGGATGAACTTTTTGCTTTCATTGAATGACATAGATGTATTTTGTATTGCGTTAGTGCCAGCAGGGAATACAGCCTCCCCAACCCTCCCAAGGAGGGATTTAATACAAATACATGGGGCAAAAAAAGATAGGAAGAGCTGGGACGGCCGCTTGCGGAACGCCCAAAAGCTAATTAGCTAATGTGATAATATGCTGATTAGCTAATGAATACAAACAGCCAATACAAATTTGAAAATGGTGCGAAAACAAAAAACTAAATCTAAAAAAAGAGGCCAAAGAAGCTAAACTTCCCTGTCCTCTCTGTATTGTCTTAGTACTCCTATCTAAGTACTATTATCTTCTCAAGTTACTTAAATGCATTCAAACCTGTTACATCCATACCAGTAATTAGTAAATGAATGTCGTGAGTACCTTCATAAGTAATTACACTTTCTAGGTTCATCATATGTCTCATTATGCTGTATTCACCAGTAATACCCATACCACCCAGCATTTGTCGTGCATCGCGAGCAATATTAGTAGCTATCTCACAACTGTTTCTTTTAGCCATGCTTACCTGTTGTGGAGTAGCTTTTCCTGCACTCATCAATACACCCAAACGCCAAACCATCAACTGTGCTTTGGTAATTTCGGTCACCATTTCGGCAAGCTTCTTTTGTTGTAACTGAAATTGTCCTATTGGCTTATCAAACTGTATTCTTTCTTTACTATAGCGAAGTGCAGTATCGTAGCAATCCATAGCTGCACCTATAGCGCCCCATGCTATACCATATCTTGCTTTGGTAAGGCAACCCAATGGTCCTTTTAATCCTTTTACATTGGGAAGAATATTCTCTTTAGGCACTTTTACATTATCAAATACCAGTTCGCCGGTAGCACTTGCTCTAAGGCTCCATTTTCCATGGGTAGTTGGGGTAGTAAAACCTTCCATGCCACGCTCCAGAATCATACCCACTATTTCGTCCTGTTCGTTTTTAGCCCAAACCACGGCCACCTGTGCAAAAGGCGCATTGCTGATCCACATTTTAGCACCATTCAATATATAATGATCGCCAGCATCTTTAATGTTGGTAACCATGCCGGAAGGGTTGCTTCCATGATCGGGTTCGGTAAGGCCAAAGCAACCTAACCATTCGCCCGAAGCAAGCTTTGGCAGGTATTTATTTCTTTGTGCTTCGCTACCATAAGCATAGATAGGAAACATTACCAGGCTACCCTGTACACTGGCAGTAGAGCGAACGCCACTATCGCCACGCTCCAGCTCCTGCATCATAATGCCATAACTAATATAGTCCAGTCCACCACCACCGTATTCAACAGGTACAGTAGGACCAAAGCAACCAAGATCGCCCATTTGTTTTACTATCTGTTGAGGAAATTCTGCTCTCTGTGCATAATCTTCTATTATAGGAGAAATTTCTTTCTTTACATATTCACGAACGGCATCCCGTATCATCAGGTGCTCTTCGGTTAATAATTCATCTACATTAAAGTAGTCGGGAGAGACAAATAAGTCTGTTTTTACAGCCATATAGCTTTATTGTTTTGTAATTCAAAATCGTTCTAAACTCCAAATGTATTAGAAATACTTTGTTCTTAAAAATTGAATATTATTTTATTAGTTTTTTACCTTTCGGCAAAAATATTTTGTAATCTTAAAAATTTTTCTATTTTCACGGCTAATTAAACGTATTTACGATGAAGAAATTTTACCTACTACTTATGTCTACTGTGTTGGTGCTCACATTAAATGCACAAATTTTTTACTCGTTCAAAGATTCTACGGGTACCTATACTCCTATCACGGGAACCTATGTAACTACTAAGGCCTTGTCTACAGGTACCGGAGTTGCATCTCAAGCCTATGATGATGGTTATTTTAATGGAATTAAAATACCGTTCACATTTACTTATAATGGTTCAACCTATACTACGCTCAACGTATGTACAAATGGGTTTGTATCTTTAGGAAAAGTTTTTACTACAACCACTTCTACTACTGCTCCAATTTATTATTCTAGTGGTGATTTAAAAGGAACTGGTCAGGCAGTAGATACCATACCAAGACCAATTATTGCTCCTTTCTGGACTGATTTGATTTTCACAGCAGCAAAAGGATCTGCTACACAAGGTATATCTTACACCTCTACTGGGACTACTCCGAACAGGGTTTTTACTATACAATGGCATAATGCAGGTTGGGATGCAGGTGCAACTGCTGGAAGCATATCCTTTCAGTTAAAGTTATTTGAAACAACTAATGTAATAGAATTTGTATACAATAGAGAAACCGGTTCAATTATCAATTCAGGATATGGTGATATTGCTTCTATTGGATTAACAGCACTTGGTTATGGCTTAGGTTCATTTATCTCCGTATCTGATTCTACCAACAATGCAACGACTAGTAAAGTAACTGAATATTCTGTTACAGGAAGACCAAATACCGGACAATATTACATTTTCAAACCTGTTACTCCATTAGCAAATGATGGAGCTGTAACTAAAGCATTTGCAACTGCTGTGGTAGCTACCGTTGCTGATCCTCAAACAAATAGTACTATTATAACCAATGCAGGAACTGGCGCTTTAACTAACGTTCCAGTTACTTTGAATGTTACCGGTGCAAATACATTTACGGATGTTCAGACTATTCCTTCTCTTGCTTCTGGCAAATCGATATATGTAACTTTCAACACTTTTACGCCAACTGCTAATGGAACTAACAATGTAGCTGTTTCTATTCCTTCCGATGGCGACAATACAAATAATGTAGCAAATGCTTTACAAACAGTTACTACTGGAACTATTAACTATTTAACTACCAATACACCAACAGGTGGGTTTGGTCAAGCTAGTATTTCCGACTTTACTGCTAAATTCACAAATCCTAACGCACACTCCATAGATAATGTATTGTTGAATTTCTCTGATACCGCAAACGGATCTCAACCATACACTGTAGGTATCTGGGATGCAACTGGTACAGATATCAACTCTCAGACCGGTGCACCAGGTAACATTATCTGGACTTCTCCAGTTTATTACACTACACCAGGATTGGTAAGTGTTCCAGTAAGTCCTAGTCTTAGTGTTACTGGTGATTTCTTTGTAGTAGTTTCTCAAACAGATACTATTCCATTCCAATTAGGATATGAAAATGAAAGCCCGTTAAGATCTGGAATATTCTATGTACAAAATTCAAGCACTAATGGTTTCCTTGATATCAGTCAGAGTACTATTGGTTTCATTAAATTAGATATCGGTGTTCAATTCGATTCTGTTGCTACTACCCCAGTTTCATTATTGAAATTCAGTGGTTCTAAAATAAATAGTGGTTCTAACTTATTAAGATGGACTACTGCTACTGAATCGAATAATGCAGGATTTGAAATATTAAGAAGTGCTGATGGTGTTAAGTTTACTAAAATTGCTCAGGTATCTTCTAAAGCAACTAATGGCAATAGCACTTCTAGTCTGGATTATATCTATACAGATAATACTGCATTTAAAGGAACAAACTACTACAGATTAAACCAATTAGATAAAAACGGTAAAGGTTCTTTATCTGAGATTGTAGTAATTAAAGAAAAATCAAGTTTCGATGTAGCATCTATCTATCCTAATCCTGTTCAGTCTGACATGACTTTAGGAATCACATCTGCTGCTACTTTGAAAGCTAAATCTATCATTATCGATATGACTGGAAAAGTTGTACTTACAAACAATTTTGAAATATATGCAGGTGATAATTTAGTGAAATATAATCTTAGCAACCTTAAACCAGGTAGCTACTCAATAAACGTTACTGCAAATGATGGTTCTTCTCAAACTCAATTGTTTGAAAAGAAATAATTTTTGTAAATAAGTTTTATAAGGCCCCGATTCGTATTAGAATCGGGGCTTTTTTTATCTTGAATAACGTTTGCCAATATAGATTATACTTTTTTATTTAAACATTTGGCTTCCCACCTTTACTCAAATACAAAATATTTATTTTTAATCAAAAATTGATTGTTCTCCCTTACTTTGCAACTCTACAACAAAACGACATGCGCTTTTTAAACAATAATCTCGATTTCTTAGATCATCCCCTAGTGGGCTAATAAATTACACCTAAAATATTATTGTTTTATTATTTACTTTTTAATTTTCACTTATGACTATAGATGCTTTAAGCAGCAAGTCTGCCTATTATATTAATTTAGAAGATCAATTCGGCGCACACAATTATCATCCATTACCTATTGTTTTAGAAAGAGGAGAAGGCGTATTTTTATATGACGTAGATGGAAATAGATATTTTGATTTTCTAAGTGGTTATTCTGCCGTTAATCAGGGGCATTGCCATCCTGCTATTATGGATGCTTTTATTGCCCAAGCGAAGAAACTTACCCTTACCTCCCGTGCTTTTCACAATAATCTATTAGGCGAATACGAACAATACATCACTGCGTATTTTGGGTACGATAAAGTATTGCCCATGAATACGGGTGTAGAAGCTGGAGAAACGGCTATAAAGCTTGCCAGAAGATGGGCTTACACTAAGAAAATGGTAGAAGAAAATAAAGCAGTCATACTTTTTGCAGAAGGTAACTTCTGGGGAAGAACACTTGCAGCCATTTCATCTTCTACAGACCCCTCCAGTTATGCTAAATTCGGTCCTTTTATGCCAGGCTTCGAAATAGTACCTTACAATAATCTGGAAGCTTTGGAAAAATCATTACAGAATCCAAATGTAGCCGCTTTTATGGTAGAACCTATTCAGGGGGAGGCAGGAGTAGTAGTACCTGAAGAAGGATATTTGCATAAAGTAAAAGCACTGTGTAAAAAGTATAATGTATTGTTTGTTGCAGATGAAATTCAGACTGGTCTTTGCAGAACTGGAAAAATGCTTGCCTGCGATCATGAGGATGCCCGTCCGGATATCCTAATTTTAGGTAAAGCATTAAGTGGCGGAACAATGCCAGTATCAGCTGTTCTATGTGATGATGAAATAATGATGAATATCAAACCAGGTGAACATGGAAGTACTTACGGAGGTAATCCACTGGCTTGTGCTGTTGCTATGAAGTCGTTACAAGTACTAAAGGACGAAAAAATGGCGGAGAATGCTGAAACTATGGGACGATTATTAAGAAAAGAAATCAGTAACCTTAATAGTCCATTAATTACCACAGTTAGAGGGAAAGGTTTGCTGAATGCTATTGTTATTGCCCATCCCAATCCGGATGCAGCATGGGAACTTTGTCTGGAAATGAAGAAGAACGGACTACTTGCAAAACCAACACATGGCGATAAAATTCGTTTTGCACCTCCTTTAATTATTACAGAGGAACAAATAATGGAATGCGTGAAAATAATTGAAAAATCCCTCTCTATTTTAAACTAATAAGGGGTTTATTCGTCCAGAATTGAAATGTTGCCTTTTATCATAAAAGATTAAATATTTACGTAAAAAGCAACATTTTTACTAGAAATGAGTCTTATGTGTATAAAATACACATCTTTGCTGTTGATTATAAAAATTTAATCTGAAGTTTAAAATTTAAACGGTTGTAAAATGAAAAGAATACTTACACTTATTGCTCTGGTCACCTTTGTGTCTGCAAAGTCCCAGTTACTGGTTGGTAGCAATGGCTCTACTCCATTTCTTTCTGACTCGGCATTGTTCTGGTCCATTACAATGGATGCTAACTATGGCAACAAAGCATTGTTGGCTTATACCCCAACCACCGATGTATATGTACACATGGGTGTAATTACCAATAAAAGCGTAAGCTCATCCGATTGGAAGTATGTAAGTACGAAATGGGCAACCGTTACGCCTGCTACTGGTGCTGTAAATGCAGCTAGTGCTGGTACCAACAAATGGGCTCTTACTATTGTTGGGCAAACATTAAGAAGTTATTTTGGGATATCCGATGCAACTGAAAAAATTCAAAAAGTAGCCATTCTTTTTCGCAACGGGGCTGGCACCATTGTTCAGCGTAATGCCGATGGTAGCGATATGTACGTAAATGTATATGACACTACTAATTTACATACCCGTATTCAGATACCCATGAGTCAACCTATGTATTCTCCCTTGCCCGAACCAATGACAAAGGCTGTGGGAGATGCTTTACCTATTACTGCATATGCCAGTAAAATGAGTAAAATGACCATTTATTTCAATGGAACTCAAGTAGCAAGATCTACCGCAAATGGTTATTCCCTTACTGCTAATCCTACAATTACTGCTGCTGGTAACCAACAAATAATAGTAATGGATACCTTAGGTTCCAAAACTGCCAGCGATACGTTCAATTTTGTAGTAGTAGCACCCAATACTATTCTTGCTTTACCAACCGGAGTTACAGAAGGCATAAACTACGAAGCTGGTGATACTTCAGTAACCATGGTTTTGTATGCCCCTAATAAAAAGAACTGTTTTATAGTTGGAGACTTTACTAATAATTTCCAACAACTGGCAAAGTATCAGATGAACAGAACTCCGGATAGCACTCACTACTGGATAAGAATTACAGGTTTAACACCAGGTGTAGAATATGGCTATCAGTATATTCTGGATGGTACTTTAAAAGTAGCAGATTATAACTGCGAAAAGATACTCGATCCATGGAATGATAAGTATATATATGCCAATACTTACCCTAACTTAAAGCCCTACCCTACTGCTTATACTACTGGCATTGTAAGTGTTTTACAGACTGCAAAGCCTAAGTATAACTGGAATATTGCTACATTCAACCGACCAGACAAAAGAAATCTGGTTATTTATGAATTACTGGTAAGAGACTTTTTAGATACTGCACATGCTAATTGGCAAACTTTAAAAGACACCCTTACTTATTTAAAGAGTTTAGGTATAAATGCTATTGAATTAATGCCTTTCAGCGAGTTTGATGGCAATAATAGCTGGGGCTATAATCCTTCATTCTATTTTGCTCCTGATAAGGCATATGGTACGGAACTAGCCTTAAAAGCATTTATAGATGAGTGTCATAAAAATGGTATTGCAGTTATTCAGGATATTGTAATGAATCACTCCTGGGGAAGTAATCCAATGGTACAGATGTACTGGAATTCCACCACCAGTACTCCTGCCTCTAATAGTCCTTGGTTTAATATGTATCCTACACATCCATTCAATGTGGGCTATCAATTTAATCATCAGAGTCAGGCTACTAAAGATTTTGTAGATAGAGTAGTAACGCATTGGTTAACGAACTACCATGTAGATGGATTTAGATGGGATTTATCAAAAGGATTTACGCAGACCCTAACTTGTGATGCAACTGGCAACAATTGTAATACTGCGGCATGGGGTAATTACGATCAAAGTAGAGTAGATACCTGGAAAAGAATTTATGATAAAATGCAGAGCGTTTCTCCTTACTCTTTTTGTATACTGGAACACTTTGCTGATAACAGCGAAGAATCGGTTCTGGCTAATTATGGCATGATGCCATGGGGTAATATGAGTTCTCAATATCAGCAAAATACTATGGGATGGAATTCCAACTGGGATTTGTCCAATGGTATTGCAGCAAACAGGGGAGGATGGAACAATCCTTACCTAGTAACATATGCAGAAAGCCATGATCAAGAAAGACTTCAGTATGACAATGAATCTAATGGTAATGGTTATAATGGATATAGTGCTAAAACATTGGCTACCGGCCTTCAAAGAGATGCTGCTGCTGCTGCTATTTTAATGATGGCTCCTGGACCTAAAATGATGTGGGAATTTGGTGAATTAGGGTACGATACTTCCTTAAACCATTGTTCAAACGGAGTTACCGTTGCAGGTACCTGCAATACTGATCCTAAACCTCCAAAATGGAATTATACTACCGATCCTAATAGAAAGGCTTTACACGATGTATATGCTAAATTATTGAAGCTAAGAACGTCTCCTAACTATCAGTCTACATTTACTACTGGTGTAATTGCTGGAAACTATAATCTTACTGGACTGGTAAAACAAATGAAGTTGTATGATCCAAATTTAAGTGTAGTAACATTTGCCAACTTCGACGTAGCTCAACAAACATCTGCTATTGGCTTTCCTAGTAATGGTACTTGGTACTATTATGTAGGGTCTACTACTAATTACAACACGATCAATGTATCTGGTTACTCCTATACATTTACTTTGCAGCCTGGTGAATACTATGTATTTACTTCTGCTCCTGTAAACCTTGTAAGCAACATTAATATTGGTGGAAATATTGTAAGTCCAACGGGCAAACTTGTCAGTGGAGTTTCTGTATCATTAAATGGGACTCCTTCTACTTTTACTGGTAGTTATAATTTCTCTGTTCTTTCCAATTCCAACAATGTTATTAAAGCCTATAAAAATAATGATGTTAACAAAACTAATGGTGTAACTACTCTAGATATAGCATTGGTTCAAAGTCATATACTTAGTAAGGCTATATTGAATAGTCCATTGAAAATTATTGCTGCCGATGTAAACGGAGATAAATCGGTGAGTACGCTGGACATAGTATACATGAAACGTTTAATACTGGGTATAGATACTACATTCACTAATTCTACTACCAAGCAAACCCGTTTATGGGCTTTTGCAGACAGTAGTTATGTATTTGCTAATCCAACCAGTCCATTCCCTTATGCCGATAGTATCAATGCTGCTGGATTAAGTGTAAGCAATACTAGCAAAACACTTATAGGAATGAAACTGGGCGATGTAAACTGGGATTGGAATTCTGCAATTCTTCGACCAAACAACAGTGTAATAAATGCTGTAGAACTGAGCTACGATCCTATTGTTGCTAATGCAAACAATATTATCAGAATACCTATTAAGATCAGCAACTTTAAAGAAATGCTGGGTATGCAATTTACTATCGGCTTTAACGCTGATGTAATGAAATGGAAAGGAATTAATAACAATGTTTTAAATCTTGATATGGGTACCAACCATGCCAGTGAAGGCCAAATTACTTTCTTGTGGAATGACCCTAACAATGATATAAAAACATTAGCAGATGGTTCGGTAATTATGGAACTGGTATTCGAGAAAACGGGTAACTGTATCAACGAGCAATTAACTATTAATAGTAACATCACTACAATAGAAGCATTCGACAAGGACTATCAATTGCATAATGTAATTTTAAAACCATCTAATATTAATGCTGCAGATATTACCGAAAACTGGTTAGTATCACCTAATCCTGCTACCAATGGAGTAATTAAAACACAATTACAATTGAAAGATAATAAACTTATACTTTTCCGTTTAATTGATATTACTGGTAAAGTAGTATTGGAGCAAAGAAAAGAGTGTGTTAGAGGAAACAATATGGTAACTATACAAGAAAACAAATTGTTGCCAACTGGCACTTATTATCTTCAAGCTTTAGGTGTAGAAGGAGCTGAAATAAAAAAGATTCTTATAAAGTAATTTACTTTTATTTTATAAGAGAATACTGTACAAAAGCATAATGAAAAGAGGGAATGAATTTCTAAATTCATTCCCTCTTTTCATTTTACATCCCCACCATTGTATACACTAATACTGTATATATTACGAATAAAGTAGTGCTTTATAATTCGTTAAACCCAGATTACGCATTAGCATTCGTTATGAAGGTCACCAATACAATAAAGACGAGTGTTTGTGCAGATTTTTTGTTAGCAATCATAGTGAACTAAGGTAACAACAAAAAATCAAGCAAACGCTTGTGTTTGAAGTATTTGAAAACTGTAATGGAATTCTATTGCATATCCTGGGTTAAACTTCTTACGTACTAAAAGTTGTTAATTCACTACTCAGGTTTTCTCTGCAAAGTTCTCTGTAGCTTATTAATATCAAAGCCCTTATTCTTTATGCGTTCTACAATTTGATTGTATAGTAATTCATTCAATTGGGGAGTACGGCATAATATCCATAAGTATTTTTTATTTGGATGCCCTACTACGGCATAAGAATAATCATCGGCAAGGTCTATTATCCAGTACTTAGCCCTGAAGGGCCAGAAGAACTGAACTTTAAGTTTAGCATTGCCGGTATTTTTTACTACAAACGCTTTTCCTTTTATATAAGATTCTCTTCCATTTGCACTATCCTTATTGCATCTATTCTCCACCACTACATAGCCTTTATTGCATACCGTATATTCTGCTGTAGTACAATTACAACCTTTTTGAAAAAACTGCGGAAAAGAAGCTATCTCATACCATTTACCAGCATATCTATTCAAATCTACATTCGTAACAGTTTTTAAAGTATCCTGAGCTTGCATTGTAGAACATATTAAAGTAAAGAAAAATAGCAGTAGCAATTTGTAAATTGAATTCATAGAAAAACTTGATATAGCAGCTTAACAGTTATGTTATTGAAATTGTTCAATATAATATATTAACCCCAGATTACACATAGCGTTCGTTATTAAGGTTGCAAACGCTTGTGTTTGAAGTATTTGAAAAGTGTAATAGAATTCTATTGCATAATCTGGGTTAAACTAATTTTTTGTATTTTGTAATGTATAGTCAAAGTGAAACACATTGCATTATCGTAGTTGTATTTTCCCGACTCCTAACTTCTATTCAAAACAAAAAAGAGGAACAATTTCTTGTTCCTCTTTTGTTGGGAAGACAGGATTCGAACCTGCGACCCCCTGGTCCCAAACCAGGTGCGCTAACCGGCCTGCGCTACTTCCCAATTTACTTCTTTCGAAGTGGTGATCTGGCTGGGACTCGAACCCAGGACCCCAACATTAAAAGTGTTATGCTCTACCAACTGAGCTACCAAATCATCCTTTAAAACTTAAACCACTTAAACAAGTAGTTCTTCGTTTTTGGGAGTGCAAAAATAGGAGAATTGTGTTCTCAGCCAAATTTTTTATTTTTTATTTTTAAATCTTATTTATCCAAGATACTTTTCTTCATATTTATAGATATACTTTTGCTACATAAATCATGCATTTATGATAAACTTCAAAAATAAGGTAGTAGTTATTACTGGCGGTACCGAAGGGATAGGAAAAGCATTAGTCGATTTATTTCTATCAAAAGGTGCCCGTGTAGCTACCTGTGGCAGAAACTCCGATAAATTATACCAATTACAAAAGAATAATACCAGCAAACCTTTATTAATTCATTCTGCCGATGTAAGTGTAGAACAGGATTGTATGAGTTTTATTCATCTGGTGCTGGAACAATATCAAACAATAGATTTATTAATTAATAATGCTGGGCTTTCTATGAGAGCCGAATTCGAAGACGTTTCCTTCGATACCATGCGACGATTAATGGATACTAATTTCTGGGGTGCAGTTTATTGTACCAAGTTCGCTTTACCAGCAATATTAAAAAGCAAGGGCTCTATAGTTAGCATTTCCTCTATAGCGGGCTTTAGAGGCCTTCCAGGACGTTCGGGTTATTCCGCTTCTAAATACGCCCTAAATGGCTGGATGGAGGCAATAAGGACTGAATTATTGGATACTGGCGTAAATGTGCTTTGGGTATGTCCAGGTTTTACTGCTTCTAATATCAGAAACGTTGCGCTGGATAAGCATGGTAAACCACAAGGAGAAAGTCCTTTAGACGAAAAGAAACTAATGCCTGCCGAACTTTGTGCCAGCTATATTTACGAAGCTATTGAAAAAAGAAAAAGAACACTCATACTAACTTTCCAAGGTAAAGAGACAGTATGGATTAATAAACTATTCCCTTCCTTAGCTGATAAACTGGTCAGAAAATTCTTTTATAGCAATGGAAAATTAATTAAATAATTACCTACTCAATTCTGTATGCCCGTAATTTCAATTGCCTCCGATATTGGTCAAAACGATTATTTAGTTGCTGCTATCAAAGGGCAGTTATTGTGCTGCAATGCACAATGGAACATTATCGATGTTACCCATCATCTTACGTCCAACAATCTTATTCAGGCAGCTTACATCTGCAATAGTGCTTATGCTTATTTTCCGCAACAGACTTACCATATGGTGATTGTGAACCTATATCACGAAACACCAGAACAGATATTGATTGCAAAATATAAGGATGCTTATTTAGCCTGTCCGGATAATGGTATACTGCCATTAATATTGCAGGATAAGACAGCAGATATCTATGCAATACCCTTGGATGCCGACAAAACTTTGCTGAACATTACCCAGACAATTGCTATGGCCTTCACCCGATTGGCCGAAGGGGAAACACTACAGGCAATTGGCAGTATTGCTACCAATATCAAGGAAGTAAATCCACTGCCAGATAGCAATAATCCCGATAAGCTGGAGGCTCATATTATTTTTATAGATAAATATGAAAATGTAGTCATCAATCTTACCCGTAGCCTATTTGAAGAAAGAAGAAATGGCAGGAAGTTTCAGATTGTTATTAAAAGAAATGATATTATAGACACTATAAGCGAAAGTTATGCCTCGGTACCTGAAGGAGAAAAGCTTGCCTGGTTCAACTCTGCAGGCTATCTGGAATTGGGTATGAATAAAGGCCCTATGGCGAGCCTTTTTGGTTTAAAAAGCTTTAAAGAGTTCGATGATAGTAAAGCGATCTCCCATGCCGATAAATCGTTCTATCATACTATTAGGATTAACTTTTTCAATTAGCATTTCCACCATACGTATTTTATAGAATCATTAGATTGGTATTGTCCTAAAATAATAGCCGTACTCTTTCCTTTTTAGAGCAGTGCTAATTAGGTTAAACGCTATAAAAAATATTTTATTTATTTTTTATAATGCGTAGTAAAGGTCGCAGCCCTTAGGCGGTGGCTGCAGTGAACTTCCTTTAAATTACGGACTTTTTCAGCCGCTGCCGCTCAAACTGTTTATTATACATTGTTTTAGTCAGCCTCGAATATTTCTTCTACTTCGTCAGATTCTTCTGTTTCAGAGTAGTTGAACTCTACTTTACTTTGAGTAACAATTTCATTTAGAATATTGTTTAAGTAACCCAATTTAATTGAATGACTAAAACGCTCTTTTAAGATTGGTATATTAATGACTTCTTCAATACATGTCATATATTTTTCAACTATTGCAGTTACCAAATATATTTTATTTGCTTTGGCTTTTATATTACTTAAAATTACTTCAGTTGTATCGTTTGATTTGATAACAAAAGTTATAGGAAACTTTTGAATTTTGTCGATATCAAGAAAATATTTTTTAAAATCAAGTGTTTCTGTTACTTGAAAGAAACGCCCTAACGGTTGCATTACAAAATCAATACCACCATCATTAGCATTGGTTCTACCTGTTTTGAAAAGTTTTAAGTTATCTTTTGTAAGATTATCAATTTCATAGCCCCAAAATATGTGTTGGTCGTGATAATAGAACTTCAAAATAGAATAACTTACTATTTCAAAAAGTCTTGCATCAACTTCCTTTGCAAGTAAGCTACTTATAAATTGAATAACTTGTTCTGATTTTGAACTTTCAATTTTCTGCATTTCTTTACAAGTTTTTAAAAATAGTTGTAATGCAGATTGTTTTGCTCTTGAATATTCGTCTATAATTTCAATTATAGATTCAGCCAAATTAAATGTTCTATTTCCTACACTTATCTGTAGAAGATTTTCATTAATATGAAGTCTTTTTGTTTCTGAATTATGAATAATGGGTACTAATTCAGATTTGGATATTTTCTTTCTAAATTCATCATTTAATCTGTTATCTAACGCATGGTTTTGTAATTTATCTCCAAATTTAAGCGTTTTAGCTCTTTCTAATAAAGTAGAATGCATTGCTCCTTCATAATCTTTATACCCTGACTTTTGATGGAAAGATTTGGAAATATAATCTTCTACTAATACATAAATAGCATATAAATTAGCAAAACTTGAACGAGACTTTGAACCTTTGTTTGCTGAGCGAGTTTTTACATTGATATATTTTAAGATTAGACTTTTTTCAAATATATCATTAGCATCTTTTCCAAATTTGTTATCTAAAATAGATTTAATGTTAGCTGTGAATGTATGTTCCATTAGGTTCTTCAAATAAAGTTAAGTTATGACTTGTTACTATTTTTTCTGTTTCAAAAGTTCTGATTTCTTTTTGCAGTTTCTCCCCTTTATATTCTTTTGCTAATTGTAACCTTCTTAATCCGATTTTTATATATTCATCTTGCATTTCAATTCCGATACATCTTCTATTATTATTTTTAGCAACTGCACAAGTTGTAAAAGTGCCTGAAAATGGGTCTAAAATTAAATCGCCTTCATTGGAGCTTGCTTTTATTATTCTTTCAAGTAATGCAATTGGTTTTTGTGTTGGATGGTTTTCATATTCATTCATGCGATAACGAACTCTTGCAAAATCCCAAACATTACCTGGAACTTTTTCTGTATTGTAAACTGTTGGTACAGCCTTTCGATAATCAATTAACTTTCTTTTAGACCCTGTTTTGGCTTCAACTAATATATCGTTAGCATTAAAAGTGTAGTTGCTTTTATCTTTCACGCAATATAAAATTGGTTCATACATAGAACCAAAATATTTTTTAGCTTGTACACCTGAACTGTCATAACTCCAAATAACTCTTGAAAGAATATCTAATTTATTACGGAGAAATATGTCGAAATATGGCATAAATTGTGTAGCAGTCATTACATAAAAACTACCATTAGGTTTAAGTTTCTTAATGCACAAATCAAGCCATTTATAACACCACTCTAAATATGCTTCTTCTGTTGCCCATTTTTCAATGTGTCCATTAAAGTTCTTGCCAATATTATATGGTGGGTCAGCGAAAAACAAATCTATAGATTCGTCCTCAACTTCTGTCCGCAAAGCTTCTAAAGCATCGCCGTGTATAATTTTATGATTTTCAGTTCCAAATATTTCCATTGTAAAATGTTTGTTCTAATGAATTCAGGCAAATTTAAGGGTATTATCAAACAACAGAAATCAAATACTTATTACCATTTGATACAAATAAATATCTTCTTGAATGTAAAAGAAATTTTAATTATGTTAGGTTATTTTTGTTATTCTCTTCGAATACAGTAAACTTCGAGTGCAAAGACGAACAACTACCTGTTTTGTTGCAACCAAGCTAATAATTGTTTTGTTGGTTCTACTTACCAATACCATAGCATTCATTTAGCAGTAATATAATTTAATTAAAAAATACTTAGTTGGATATCCAATATAGTCAGTTAAGTTTGCACCGTCCACTAAGAAAGAGAAAAATAAATTCCTCTTCTACTTCCTGAACCAATTAACATGAAAAAGCTGTCAGCATTTTCTCCGTTTAAGTTCTCTACAAGTTTTCAAATTCCAATTTATGGTCATCATCAAACTATTTTCTTTTTAGCATTCATTCCAGTTTTTACTTCTTTTATTTCCATACCTTTTTATAGCTGTGTTAGCCTCAAAAAGGCCAATAAATCCACATTTTGTATGGTAGAAAGAGTTCTTTCTGCGTTAAAAAGAAGTCTTTCTATTACAAAAAGGAGTCCTTTTGTTGCAGAAAGGGTACATTTTACTTTAAAAGGTCTCATTTCTATTGTAAAAGGATATTATTTTAATTCGAAAAGAAGTCCTTCCGAGGCAGAAAGAGTTCATTCTAGGGCAAAAAGAAGTCTTTCTATCTTAAAACAAACTCTTTCTATACCATACTTTTTCATACTAACAACGAATTACAGACAAATTCTTGCTCTCAAAATGGTTTTTTCAAATGTACCATTATACAGATATTGCCACATTACAGGTAGCAATTATTTTGATCTATATTTTTCTAATCATCATACCAGATGTGAATCGTCTTTGCAAAAGGGTATCCTTGCCATTAAAAATAGTTTCCTGATAGGAATGAAACTGTTTGTGCATGCTGCCCGTGAAGACGGTTTGCCGAAAACCAGACTACCCCAGTATGATACTATCCATCCTGAGATGGGTATTTAAATTTTAAGAACAAAAAAACAAATTATAATGTCCAATAAAATCATAGTGGATTACAGTAACTTAGGAGATACCGAATTGGCCAATCAAGCCAAATCGGGTATTAAGGGGCTTACTAATAATGCAAAATTCTCATTAGTAACAGAATTGGTAGACGAAGTAGCCGCAGAAACAATTTTTAGTACCGAGCTGGCATCTATAGCCACAGGAAACAAGGTTAATATCACCAACAAGAACAATGCAAGGGTTGTTTTACTGAGTAATACCAATACTTTGTGTTCGGAAGTGAATGTTCAGGCAAAAGGAGATTTGGCAGTTTTACAAACTACTGGTTTCCCATTAACCAAAACACCCACTGCTATGGTAATGGGCGAGGTGATAAACTTTCAGGTAAAACGTGGCGATATTGCCGGAACAATTGACTTAACAGTTGATCGTCCAACGTATGCAGACAATGGAACTGTATTTGCATATTGGGACCCTACCAATGGAGTAGCTCCTGCAGATGTAAACCATTGGTTTCAGCGCCATAGTAACGGACATAGTTTGTCCATTACAAATTTGGTTATTGGTAAAATTTATCAATTTTGCAGTGCCTACAAAGGCAATGATGCAGAGGCACTTATTTGGAGTGCCATAGTAAGCAAAATGGTAGGAGATTAATACTGATATGTTTTTTGTAAAGCTGCAAGGACTGTAAAATCTTGCAGCTTTTTTTGTTTCTTATTTCTAAGTATTGTGCTGAATTATGTAAAGTATTAAAGTATAATAAAAAGGCCTGTGAGTATATAAACGATTGGGCTATCCTGTTTAATACAGAGGAAAATAATAACCCAATAAACAAACAAGAATTTGCGAATAATTTTTATACAGAAATTGGTATTATAAAAATTAAAGCATCTATAAAACCAACTGATTAAGCTACCTATATCTGTTCACAAAAAATATCTCATTCTGCATTATTCTTTAGAGCATGCTTCCGAACTATTACCACCATAAAATAAGTAGCGGTAGCCGCTGCAACATGTTTTAAGGAATGGCCACTTATGAAGTTGCCTGCATGATAAATGTTCTGATCAAAATGCTCGAAAAGCTTAGCTACTATGTATAATAAAAGAATATATAAAAGTGGTTTGAAAAGGAAATTATTCTGGTGATAATGTCGGGTTAATATAATAGCAATCAGCATCATGGGCAGGTACTGTATAAGAGCATATAATCGTAAATCGCCTCTATGTATATATTCTGTATACTGCCAGTAGAATACTGAAAATATACCAGTTACAATACTGATAATCCAGATGAACATGGCTGTTCGGCCAGAAAAGTACCAAGCATATAATTGCGCAAAAAAAGAAGTAAAAACGATGGTCATCGGTATTCTATCCCATACAAGCGTACTATTGCTGGGATGGTAGTGATAATAAGCAGAACCAAGACCTGTTAAAATAATACCTACAAATAGCATATAACTGAATAAAGAATGGATGGTATATTTTGTAAGTACTCTAAATCCATAAACTCCCACTAAAACGAAACCCAGGTTGCTGATAACGTTCCAGCAGCAAGGAATTCCCAACAACATTTTATGATCGGCAAACTGGTGATATTCTGGATCCTGAGCTATTGGTTTAATACAAACAAACAACAGCAAGGTTACCAGAAAGCTTGTAAAGGCAAGGATTGCGGGGGTTCCTTTTGCAGATTGCATTATCTAGTTGTTATTAATAATGAACTGGTTTGGCTGCCTGCTCCTTTTGCATATTCATGAGCAATATTCTATGCTCCAGTATGGTTTTATCAACCCATAAATCTTCCAGCTTTTTATCGGCAGCAGACTTTACTTTATGGAGTTGTTTTTCGTAACCCAATTTAAGCCAATAAAAGGAAAATCCAACCCCCAGAAAAAATGCGGTAGCTAATACAATAAATATTTCCATAACAATAGATTTAGGTATAAATGTATCTGGTAGGAACTGGAAATGATAGTGATGTGCAAAAGTTTATAGCTACTGGAATATTTACGAAAAGGATGTGGAAGGAAGGGGCAAAGAGGGTAGCGTAACTGCAAACACAAGGCTGAAAAGATAGCAGTTAAACATAGAATGCTTAACCCTATTTTCTATCTACTATCTCCATACATTATTTCCTATACAAAAAAGAGTGCAGGTAATTAAACCCACACTCTTTCAATAACAAACTAAAAACCTATCTGTGAAAATTAAACTCCTAATTTTTTGATCTTCCTTATTTGTCCAATAAGGTATATTAATACACTCCAAACAGATACCACAATGGTATAGGCTAACAGTTCGAGCCACCAGGGCGAATGTCCTCTTCGGGCAAATAGAGTTCTTTTATCAAATTGAGAAACATACTCAAATTTACTGCCCCATTTTACTACTTTCTCAGCAGTAAGGTTTCCGTAAATATCATTGTCCTCCACTTTGGCTATCAAGGTAAGATTACCGTCTTTATCGCCGGGCAGACTATCTCTTTTAAACTCAGCAGTTATAGTACCAGTAGAATCGGTAGTGAACGTAGCGGTTTCATTTACATTTAAATCGCCATCCAGTCTTTTAATAGCCACCTTTAAATCCACTCCTTTTACGGGTACCCATGCGGTATCTTTCAATTCCAGCAGGGTAACAATTATCTTTTTATCATCGGTAGTGTCTATCTTCAGTTTAGCTTTAGAAACGTCTACTGTCCCCTTAGCTTCATCGTACAATTTAGTGGGAGTAGATACGATAGCGAAAGTGTGCTTTACCGATTTCATCCACTCAGCTTTTGCAGAAGGTGGCATCATTAAAACAGCATCTCCTTTATCGTTGGTAACAGCAGTACCTAATAGGTTTGTTGCTGCAGAATCGTTGTTGATATAGAACTTAATAGTTATATCAGGAACCATCTGAAACTTACCATCAATTTTTGTTTTAGCATGTGCTACAAGGTATTGCGTAAGGTTATTATTATTATAATATCCCATGCTCAACATCAAATCGTTCTTTGCATCCTGTGCAAAGCTTACAATGCTGAAAAAGCTTAGTAGGATTACTCCTATATATTTATTTTTTATCGTGTTCATGTTCTTCAGTTTCAGTTATTGTTTCATGAATAGGAATGATAGGGAAAATTCTTGCAAAGAAGGTAATCACTAATAATGCTCCAGCCAGAGAGCCTATACAAATAGCCCACTCTTCCCAGGTAGGAAAGTAATGATGATAGTTTGCAGGCACATCGCGCATAGGTAAAAAAGGATGCAACAAGGTAGGCGTTACTATGATATACCTTTTGAACCAGGAACCAATTACTACCAGAATACCGGCAATAAATGCAGGGAAAGGTCTTCTCCCCTTTTTATACACCAATATAAGAATTGGGAGTAACATAGAGGTAGTGATTGCAAACCAGAAAATAGGTGCAAACTCCCCTGTAAACAATCCTCTAAGATGCTCCTCTTCGGGCTTCTTCATTTTGAATGCAGGTACCAAGAACTC
>Ga0214192_1000175_pt1 | contig 39708 bp, 22 predicted proteins | sample TroBogEpilimnion_44_FD_153030 | JGI IMG/M metagenome (GOLD analysis project Ga0214192, IMG submission 153030) | Freshwater microbial communities from Trout Bog Lake, WI - 29JUL2008 epilimnion | ecosystem: Environmental > Aquatic > Freshwater > Lake > Epilimnion/Euphotic zone | place: Trout Bog... | reverse complement strand
ACTAGTGGCGACAATACTCGTCCTCACAACGAATTAGTTAGAATTCGTACACGTACTGGACATGAAATATTATTACATAACAGCGAAGATTTAATTTATATTACTAACAGCAGAGGAACTGCTTGGATAGAATTAACTAGTGATGGTAAAATAGATATCTATGCTCAAGATAGTATTAGTGTTCGTACCCAGAACGATATAAACTTTTATGCTGACCGCGATATTAATATGGAAGCTGGTCGTAACTTTAATCTTAAAGTTGCTGAACGTCACCAAACTGAAGTTGGCGGAGATAAAATTTGTATTGTAAATGGCAATGTTGCTATTAAAGTTGATGGAACACAAGATGAAACAATTTCAGGAGCTGTAGCAGAATCGTATGAATCTACCTGGGATGCTACAATCGGTGATCAAACTAATATAACTATTGGCGCAGGATTTGATCTTAATACAAGTGGCGGCAACAAATTAACTTCAGGCGGAGATATGGATATAAATGCCGCTAATACAACTATTAGTGGCGGCAATATTAATTTTAACGGGCCTGACGCTGCCAGTGCTGGATCGGCAACTGCCGCAACTGCTCCAGATCCATTGCCTACAATTGATAATCCAACAGAAACAGACGGGGTAACATTAACAAGTATACTAGCTCGTGTGCCAACTACAGAACCCTATCCGCATCATGAAAATTTAGACGCTACAATGTTTAAACCTGATGCTACTGATAGAGAAAATGCTACAGCAATTCCAGTTCCAGATGCTTGGCAAACTTATACAACTACTACCGATACGTTTACTAAAAATCAGGAGAATTCATGACTATACACAACAAACTAACAATTACTACAGCGCAGTCTGGCAATCCTCCACCGCCTCAAAAGTACAGGGGTTTTAGTACAGTTAACGCTAACAATCAAAATTTCGCTCTGTATGATTTTGAATTAATTAAACAGGATATTTTAAATCACTTTTATGTACGTCAGGGCGAGCGTCTAATGCAGCCTGCGTTTGGTAGTATTATCTGGACCTTGCTTTTTGAGCCTCTTACACCTGAAATACAAAATCTTATACTACAAAATGTCAATGAAGTGTTTAATTACGATCCTAGAGTACAAGCTAGTAACATCCTTATTACCCCGTATGACCAGGGCATACAAATTGAATGTAAATTAACGTATTTGCCATATAATATACAACAAAACCTACAGTTAAAGTTCGATCAACAGAACGGATTGCTGACAGGATAATAAACTACGCACATAATTTTATTCAATAAATACACTTATTAGGACATATTATGAGCTCAACGGATAGACTAAACAACCTGTTAGTCAGTGAGGACTGGCAGAAAATTTATCAATCATTTAAGAACGCAGACTTCCAAAGCTATGACTTTGACAACTTGCGTCGTACAATGATTGATTATATCCGTACAAATTTCCCTGAAGATTTTAACGATTATATTGAGTCTAGCGAATACCTTGCCCTAATTGACCTTATTGCGTATGTGGGCCAAAGCATAGCTTTCCGTGTTGACTTAAATGCTCGTGAAAACTTCCTAGAACTTGCTAGCCGTCGCGATAGCGTACTACGTCTAGCACGTATGATTGGCTACAACGCAAAGCGTAACACCGCGGCAACTGGCTTATTAAAATTTAATGTCATTTCTACTACAGAATCTGTTTTAGATAGCAACGGTAGAAATTTGTCAGGACAGTATATTACTTGGAATGACAGTAGTAATCCTAATTGGTATGACCAATTTATCAGCATTCTAAATGCCGCAATGCCTCAGACACAACAGTACGGTAATCCATCAGACAAAGCAACAATCTACGGAGTACCGACTGCTCAGTACAGATTTAACGCAACTAATTCAGACGTACCAGTATACAGTTTTACTAAACCTGTTGCTGGGCGCAATATGAATTTTGAAATTACTAGTACTACATTTAAAAATCAAACATACATCTACGAAGAACCTCCAAAGATTGCCAATAGCATAGCTTGTGTTTACAAGGATGACGGCTATGGTGCAGGTAGCGCAGGCACTGGTTTCTTTTTTAATTTTACACAAGGTTCTCTTGGAGTAGGTAATTTTACAGTTACCCAACCTAGTAGCAATCAACAAATTGATATTGCTACACAAAACATAAATGATACAGACCTTTGGCTATATCAGTTAGATTCAAACGGACTTGAATCAACATTATGGACACAAGTGCCATCGACAGTAGGTAATAATATTATCTATAATAGTTTAAACAGTAAAATTAAAACAATTTATAGTGTAGTTACTAGAGCAACTGATGCTATTAGTTTACAATTTAGTGATGGCACATTTGGAGATTTACCATTAGGTAATTTTAGAACTTATTATAGAGTTAGTAATAATCTAACCTATACAGTTTCTCCAACAGATATCAGAAATGTAAACATTAGTATTCCATATACTAGCGCCACAGGTACAAGTGAAATTTTAAGTATCAGTTTATCTTTACAAACTACAGTATCAAATTCTGCCACAAGTGAAACAAACGCTAGTGTTAAAACAAACGCACCACAAACATACTATACACAAAATCGTATGATTACTGGCGAGGACTATAACATTAGTCCGTTGAGTGCTAGTACAGATGTTGCTAAAGTTAAAGCCTTAAACAGAACAAGTAGCGGTATTAGCCGATACTTTGATTTAGTAGATCCAACTGGAAAATATTCAAGTACAAATTTATTTGCTGATGACGGCGTTATCTATAAAGAGCCATTTATATCGTCATCTAGTTTTAGTTACATAACTCAAACAGATATTCAAGGAATTATCTTTGGACAAATTTACGATACATTAAACGATCCTAATTTAAGAAATTTCTTTTATCAACAGTATGTAATTTCATTAACCAATAGTAATGTTGCTTGGAATCAGACAACTTCAAGTACAACTAATTCTACAGGTTATGTTGATACAACTTCTAATACTAGCCCTCTTCAAGTTGGCAGTTATACAAACACATCATTACAATATTTGACGCCAGGTTCGTTAATTCAATTTACAGTACCAAGCCCTTCAACACAGTATTTTGATACAAACAATAATAATGTACTAGCGACAGGTAATCAAAGTCAAGCTGGCGCAACTTCTTATATTTGGGCCGAGGTAGTATCTGTGTCAGGCGATGGCCGCGGATTGCTAGTTAACAGTTCTTATACCGGTGTGCTATCAAGCGGCTACGGCGCTATCATGTTAAACAAATCAGTACCTAACGGTGCGATTATCAGTCAAATTATTCCTAGTTTTACTCGTACGTTTTCTAGCACAGTAATAACAACAATAATTGATTTAGTATTTGCTAACAAACCATTTGGCTTGAGTTATAACGGTTCCACACAAAGTTGGCAAATTATATTTGAAACAAATCTAAACACTACAGATTCGTTTAGTCTAGGTAATCAAGGCGACTTGACCAATGCTAACAAAGATTCTAGCTGGATCTTATTGTTTACAACTAATAACGAATATTACACAGTGACTACTAGACAGTTAAGATATGTGTTTGAGAGTGATGCTCAAGTTACTTTCTATTTTGATACGAACACAAAAATTTATGATGTAGTTAATACTGCTATTGTTAAAGATAACGTAAAGATATTAAACATAAACACACAGCCAGGTTTAACCACACCATTTACATTAAATTATAATTGGGACGTTGTTAGTGAATACAACGGCCAAGATGGTTATATAGATCCTAGTAAAATTGTTGTTAGTTTTGCTGATAGTACCAATAGCGGTATTGTTGATAATCCTCAATTATTTTTAGATATTGTTGCTCCAGATGGCGCCACAACTTTTATTGTACAGGAAAAATATTTGATTAGTCAAGGCGAAGAAGATTATCGCTATGTGTATAATGATCCTTCTAATCCTTTAGTTATAATACTAGCAACAAAGCCAGGTATCGGTGTCGACGGACAATATTACTATTTTGTAGACGCTAACTATGTGTCAAAATATGTAAACGGAGAAGGATTTGTACCAACATTAGATTATAAAGTTTATGTTGGCCGCGATAATTTAAAATTCCAATATACTCATAGTGCCGATTATGACAGTAGAATTGACCCTAGCGCAAGTAACATCATGGATGTGTATGTGCTAACAAAGACATACGATACTGCTTTTAGACAATGGGTAGCAGGAGCGGTTGCTGTAGAACCGTTACCGCCAAGTAGTAATCAGTTGAATACTCAACTAAGCCCTAACTTGAATTTAATTAAATCTATTAGTGATGAGATCGTATATCATCCTGTGAGTTATAAATTATTATTTGGAGAACAAGCTGATTTGAGTCTTCAAGCTACATTTAATGTAGTTCAAAACCCAAGCAGTACAGCTAGTAGTTCAAATATTATAGCACGTATTTTAACAGCCATCAATACATTCTTTAGTTTAGATAACTGGGACTTTGGCGACACATTCTATTTTACAGAATTATCAACTTATGTATTGACACAATTGAATCCAGATATTACTAGTTTTGTTATTGTTCCAAAACAAGCAGGACAGTATTTTGGTAGTTTATTTGAAATACAATGCCCTAGCAACCAGATTTTTATAAGTTGTGCTCAGTCTAGCGACATTGTTATTGTATCAGGCTTAACTAGTTCTAATCTTAAAACAATAACAGGTAACGCACTAACCACAGTTATTAATACACAAAACATAACCAGCGCAACAAACGGAGCATCTAATGGCTAATAATACGCCTTTTGGAAACAACAGCCTTACTTCAAATTTATTACCAGCGTTTTATCAAAGTAAAAGTAATAAAAAGTTTTTACAGGCAACACTTGATCAATTATATCAACCAGGCTCTGTAAAAAAGATTAATGGTTTTATAGGAAGAAAAAATGCCAAAGCCGCTACAGGCGCTGACATTTATGTAACAGCCTCTGATAAAAACAGACAAAATTACCAATTAGAACCAAGTGTAGTAATTCAAGACAGCTTGAATAATGTAACTTTTTATAAAGATTATATTGACTATATTAATCAATTAGGTGTATTTGGGGGCAACACTGATAACCATTCTAGATTAAATTCAGAAGAGTTTTATAGTTGGGATCCGCATATTGACTGGGATAAGATTTCTAATTTTCAAAACTATTACTGGTTGCCATACGGACCTGAGTCGATTACTGTTTACGGTCAACAACAAAAAGTAACTAGTACATATACAGTAGATTTAGTTGCTGTTGGCGAAGATAATCAGTACGTGTTTACTCCTAACGGATTTACTCCTAACCCTGTATTAAAATTATACAGAGGTCAAACTTACACGTTTGAAATTAATAGTCTAGGCAATGCGTTTAGTTTTAAACTAGCCAGAACTACCGGGCCACAAGATAGATATTTAAATGCCGGCATAGATAATTATGCCGTACAGCAAGGTACAATCACTTGGACAATCGCCAATGATGCTCCTACTATGATTTATTATCAAAGTGAAACTGATATTAATCTTGGCGGCGTGATTGAAATTTACGACATAGATCAAAATACATATATTGATGTAGAAGCAGATGTGTTAGGTAAAAAGAATTATAAGTTAACTGACGGCACTCCATTGAGTAACGGAATGAAAGTTAAATTTGGAGGTAATGTTACTCCGGTAACTTATACTTCTGGTAGTTATTATGTAGAAGGTGTAGGTACTGCTATTAAACTAGTGCCTCAGTCAGTTTTAGAAATTGTAAGCCCTTATACACTATCACAAACAGTTGAATTTGATAACACACCTTTTGATCAAGAACCATTTAGCGATGCTACTGGATATGCCGGCGTGGCAGATTATATTGTTATTAATCGTGCTAGCCGAGATCACAATCCATGGAGTCGTTACAATCGTTGGTTCCATAAAGATGTAATTACTGCCAGCGCAAAATTAAACGGAGATGTGCCTAACTTAGATCAGTTAGCAAGAGCGACTCGTCCTATTATTGAATTTGAAGCAGATTTAAAATTATTTAATTTTGGAACTACTGCTATTGAAGATATAGATTTAATTGATAACTTTACAACAGACGTATTTTCTACCATAGAAGGTTCTGCTGGTTATAACGTTGATGGTATTCCATTAACAGCTAATCAGACAGTTTTGTTTACAGCAGATACTGATCCATTAGTAGCAAATAAAGTATATCGTGTAGAATTTGTAGATGTAAAACATCTTAACACAGGTAGTAAACAATTACACCTTGTTGAAATTGCATCTCCGGAATTAAACCAAACAGTATTAATTAATCAAGGAGTTGCTAATCAAAGTTTAATGTATTGGTTCAACGGTACTACTTGGATTAAGAGCCAGCAAAAAACTAACACTAACCAACCACCTTTATTTGATGTAGTCGACGATAATAATATTAGTTATGGTGATACTAGTTTTTATCCAGGATCTACATTTATAGGAACTAAAGTATTTTCTTATAAAGTTGGATTAGGTTTGGCAGATAAAACTCTAGGCTTTGCGTTAAGTTACAAAAATGTCAGTAACATCGGCGACATTGTTTTTAATTTTAATCTTGCTACAGACAGTTTCCAATACAAACAAGGCACAGCATTGATAACAAAAAATATCAATGTAGGTTATATTGTTGGACAAGACTATGCTGGAAATACAGTTTACGAAAATGGTTGGCAAACTTCGACAGTTACTAATACACAAGCCGCACTTAGAATTTACGAAAATTCAAACAAGACTAATAATTTTAATTTAGATATATTCGATGATTTATCAAATCTTAACGACCTAGTTGTTCGAGTTTATGTTAATGGTATTAGATTAGCTCCCGAATATTGGAATATTGTAGACGGTCAGTTGTACAAACAGATAGTGTTAGTAACACCAATAGCGTTGACCGATGTGCTTACTATTAGAGCATTTGCGGCCCAGCCTATTAACAGTAATGGCTATTATGAAATTCCTATCAATTTACAAAATAATCCATTGAATAATTCAATGGGAGATTTTACACTAGGTGAAATTTCGGATCATGTTAACTCTATTATAGATAATATTCCTCAGTCATCTACTAACCTTAGAGATTTAGGAAATACTGCGGCCTATGGTACAAAGTTTGTTCAACATAGCGGGCCAATGAGTTTATCAATCTATCATATTACTAGTGAATCTAATAATATTGTAAGAGCAATTGAACAAAGCCGTGATGATTATAATCACTTTAAACGAATTTTTATAACCACTGCGGAAAATCTAGGCATTGACGGAGATCCAGTCAAGTTAGTCGATGTTATTTTAGAAAAAATAAACGTCAACAAACCTAACACAGCTCCGTATTACTTTAGTGATATGATTCCTTACGGAGCAAGTGTACGTACAGATATTACAGTTGTTGATTATAGAATTAAAACATATCCACTAAGTGCGGTATTCACTTTAGATACATTATCTAGTAAAGCAGTAGGTGTATACTTGAACGATGTTCAATTGACATACGGCCGAGATTATACATTTAATGACCAAGGGTTTGTTGTAATAGATAATTCATTATCTTTTAACAACGGAGATATCATTACTACTTTAGAATATGAAAGTACAGATGGTTGTTTTGTGCCAGAGACTCCTACTAAACTAGGAATTTATCCAAAATTTGAACCTAAGATTTACTTAGATACTACATTAGTCGCTCCACAGTTAATGATACAAGGGCATGACGGTAGTCAAATTTTAGCTTACAATGATTATAGAGATGGTTTAATTTTAGAATTAGAAAAGAGAATATTTAATAATATTAAAGTTGAATACAACCCTGATATCTATGACATTAATAAAGTTATACCAAGCTATAATAAAACAAATGCCTATACTAGAGAAGAATTTAACAAAGTACTAGCTCCTAATTTTTATCGTTGGGCAAAAGATGTTGGAGTTAATTTCAGCAAACCGTTAAGCTACGACATTAGCAATAGTTTTACTTACAATTACAGAAACAATAGTGCTCCAGATGGTACAAGTTTACCAGGATATTGGAGAGGTGTATATCGTTGGTTATTAAACACCGACCGTCCAAATATTTGTCCATGGGAAATGTTAGGACTTAGCATTGAGCCTAGCTGGTGGACTAGTGTCTATGGCCCTGCGCCTTATACTAGTGACAACCGTGTTATGTGGAAAGATATTTCAGATGGTATGTTAAGAGCACCAGGTAAACCTCCTGTGTATCTTGCCGACTACGCTAAACCATTCTTGATTGATCATATTCCAGTTGACGAATCTGGCAATCTTGTGAGCCCGTTATTTTCTTCATTAGCATTAGGTCAAGTAACTCCTAGTATTGATTTTGATTTTGTCTTCGGCGATGTTGCCCCAGTTGAAGCTAGCTGGAGACGTAGTAGTCACTATCCATTTAGCGTTCTAATAGCAAGTATGTTATTAACACCAGCTAATACATTTGGTGTATTATTGGATAGAAGTCGAATCGTACGAAATAAAGCAGGACAATTAATTTATAAAGACACTGGATTAAGAGTTAGACCTCAGGATATTGTACTGCCTAGCACATATTCAAGTTCTACTAGAGTACAAACTGCTGGTATTATTAACTATGTGGTTAACCTTATTTTAAATTATATTTTTAGTAATAATTTAAAATCATACAATGGATATGCTAGTGATCTAGCATCAATGAACATTCGTCTAGCATATAGAGTTGGATCATTTACAAACCAAGACCAGTTTAATCTATTATTAGAAAGTAAAACTCCTAGTAGTACAGGTAGTGTCTTTATTCCAAAAGAAGATTATTCTGTATTTTTAAACAGTTCCAGCCCAACTAGAAAACTAGCATATAGCGGTATTATTATAACACGTTTACAGGATGGTTTCCAAGTGAGCGGTTATAGTTTGACTCAGCCATTCTTTAATTACTATGGTTATAGTCAGCCAGGATCTAATATTAACGTTGGCGGAATATCTGAAAACTTTTCAAATTGGACAGCTCATGAACAATATGCCGCTGGTAGTATTGTAAAATACAACGGAAGTTATTTTAAAGCATTAACTTTAACAACAACAGGTGCTGATTTTGACAGCTCGCAATTTGTCGCGCTGCCATTCCTTCCTATCACTGGCGGAGTAACTGCTAATTTTAGAAAAGCATGGGACAAAACACAAGTACTAACCGCGCCGTACGGAGCAACATTTAAGAAAATACAAGATGTAGTAGACTTTTTATTAGGCTACGGAGAATATTTAAAAGATCAAGGATTTATCTTTAATCAGTATAATACAAATTTAGGTGTTGTTAGCAACTGGGAAACTAGTGCTAAAGAATTTATGTTTTGGACTACACAAAACTGGAGTACAGGACAAGACAAATGGAGTGACTGGACTCCTAACATTGTAGTCCCATACGGTACTATTGTTAGATACAATGGAGAGTACTATAGTGCTGTTCGTAATGTACCAGCATCAGATGTATTTGAATACAATAACTTTAATAAATTAGATGGATTAAGTGTAGCTGGCGCAAGTGTAATTAGCTTGAGTCCAGCCGCAGGCAATATTGAATTTGTAACCCCATTAAACGTGGTAGATGACATTAATAATTCCTTTAATCGATATGAAATTTTTAAAGTAAATGGGACAGCAATTAATACAAAAGACTTAGATAGCTACAGAAAAAATAATACTGTAACATATACTCCAAAAAATAAGGATGGAATATATGGAGCAAGTTTCTATCTAGTACAACATGAACACGTAGTTATACTTAATAACTCAACTATCTTCAACGATACAATTTATAATCCAGAAAGTGGTTATAGACAAGAACGTATTAAATTATCTGGTTATATCACCAGTAATTGGTACGGCGGTCTTGACATTCCAGGATTTATTTTTGATGCCGCTAAAATACAAAGCTGGCAACAATGGCAAGATTATAACCTTGGAGACATTATAAATTATCAAGGGTACTATTATAGTGCTAACGAATTCTTGCCAGGTACTGCTACATTTGATTTAACCAAATGGACAGAGTTAGCAAACAAACCATCTAGTCAGATTCTTCCTAACTGGACAAATATTGCTACACAGTTCCAAGACTTTTATGGTTTAGATGTAGACAGTTTTGATAGTGCTCAACAATCAATGGGCCAGCATTTAATTGGATATCAAAAGAGACAATATTTAGATAATATCATTCAAGACGATGTTAGCGAATTTAAATTCTATCAAGGAATGATTCGTGAAAAAGGAACACAAAATGTTCTTAACAAATTATTCAACGTATTAAGCAGTGAGGACAAAGAAAGTTTAGTATTTTATGAAGAGTGGGCAGTTCGTACAGGACAGTATGGCGCCGCTAATAGTTTCCAACAAATAGAATTTACTCTTGATGAAGGTCTAGTAAGAAATAATCCGCAAGGTTATTTGTTAACTAATAAGATTGATACAACTTTAAATCCTTTCATTGTACAAATTTTACCTAGTGATGTTTATTTGCCTAGTAATGGATATGATTCAACTCCATGGCCAGTACTTACAAATTATAAACCATTATTAACAAGCGCAGGATATGTAAATTCAAAAGATGTTGATTTAAGCATAGGACATTTATCTGATATAGTATCTTACGATCCAACAAAATATGTTGACGGTAATTATGTCTGGTGTGCTTTTGCTCCACCTCCTTACTATTGGAATGTTTATAGATATACATTAAAATATACTGCTGGTGTTGTGAGTTCAGTTACATCTAACACTACTGTTAAACCTAATACAGTTACAATTACTGTGCCTACTACAGTAACATTTGCGGTAGGTGATTATATTGGTATTATTGGTACAGCAAAAATAAATGGTTTTTATGCTATCACTGCTGTAACAACAAATACATTTACATTTAACCTACCAGCAAGTGTGGTGTTAGCACCATTTAACGATTTATCTACTATAGAAGTATTTTATTTTGTAACTCAGCGTTCGTTAAATTCGTCAATAGACCAATTAGAATCTTTATTGCCAACAACGCCGGTTGCTAATCAATTAGTTTGGACTGACTATATCTCTTCAACTAATACTAACTGGGCTAGCTGGATTTATAATCCCGTTTATAATACAACAATTATAACTGATCAGATAGCAAGTACAAACCATAACTTTGGCCGTGCTCTTGCTATGACTAATGCTGGTGATACTGCGGCAATTACTTCTTCAGATGGACAAACTGCTATCTATTTAAAAGCAGGTATATTAACAAATTGGACTAGAAATCAGTTAATCCAAGCGCCAGCTATCTCGACTAATTATACTACCGCTGGAACACAAGGTACGATTGAATCTTTTAACATAACTGGGTTAAGTTTAACATTATCTTTAATTTCAGGAGGCTCTGGATATAGACCAGCCAACGGATCTCAAGTATATGCTAACGTGCCATTAACAGGCGGAACTGGATCAGGTGCTGTAGCAAATATAACTGTGTTTAACGGAGTAGTTACAACTGTTCAATTGGTAAGATATAATACACAATATGTAAGTGGACAAGTATTAACAGCAGACGCAAGATATCTTGGCGGCACAGTAAACACACCTGTTGAAGTTCAAGTATCTAATACTTGTGGATCTGGTTATACTCCATCAGTCGGCACAACAGTTTATGCTAATGTTCCGTTAATTTATACTACTTCTGGTACAGGTGACGGAACTGCTGTTGCTACAGTAACAGTGACTAACGGATTAGTATCAAATGTTTTACTAAATTATGGTGGTTTAAATTATCAAGTTGGCGATAGGCTAACAGTTAACTCGTCTAGTATTGGCGGAACAGGAACAGGATTTAGCGTTTTAGTTGGATCTGTAAACAAAAATTCTAGAGCTTCAGTTGCGACTACTGTAGCAATTAGTAATGATAAACAATGGCTAGCTATTGGAAGTCCTACTTCTAGTTTTGTAGCAACTAATTACAAAGGTGTATATTCAACTCCTAATTCTACAGACTATGTTGCTAATGCGATTGTTACAGACGGAACACATTATTATCAAACAACCGGAGCAATGTTACATCAATATACTGGTGTTACAGGTGTTACACAAAATCAAGCACAAGGCGCACGATTTAACGTTGTAGTAATTGGATCAACTTATACTGTAAATGTAGTTTCCGGCGGCGCAGGATATAAAGTCGGAAATAAAATTACTATTTTAGGATCTCAAGTTGGTGGCATTGATACAGTTAATGATATAACAGTAACAGTATCGGCTATAAATGGTTCTACAACAATTTTATCACCAGGCGCTATTACAGGTGTTACTTGGTCAAGTGTAAGCACACCTTCACAAACATATACCAGTTTAAGTGGCAATGTTATATTAGGTTCAGGAGCAACATTCACAGTTAAGCCAATACTTCCAACAAGTAACTCAAGTTATATTGTTACTGTTTCTGCTACAGGATCGGGATACCTAGCTGGCGACCAGGTATTAATTAAAGGTAGTGCTGTTGGCGGCGTGGATATTATTAACGATTTATTAGTCACATTACCGACACCTATTAGCGGATTTGTTATCGGATACCAAATAGTTAATCCTTATGGAGCATCTGCTTGGAATCAAATACCATACGTTCCAGTAGATACTAGTACTACAGCTAACAATAGTTCAAATACTAACCAAGGTGTTGTTAGTGTTTACAAACGAGCATTTGGTAACAGTTATCTATTAGCTGATTCTATTGTTAGCCCATCGATTGGTTTTGATCCAACACACGTTACAGGTGAGAAATTTGGTTCGACATTAACTTTCAATACTTCTGAATTGTATGTAGGTGCTATAGGGTATAACAATAATACTGGTCGTGTTTATAAATTAGCCTATACATCAAATGTTATCGTAAGTTCGGCATACAACCCTATTGGTAGTAGTTATGCGACTTTAGTAGTAACAAGTACAACCAATATTACTCCAGGATTAATTGTACAAGGTACGGGATTCACAAGTGGACAAACAGTTACAGCGGTTATCAATAGTACAACACTTGAGTTGTCAGGTAGCCCTGACAGTACTCCGGCTGGAATACTAAACTTTGTTACAACTGGTTGGCATTATTCTACAACTTATACAGGTACAAGTTCTAATAGTAACTTTGGTAGTTCAATAGTAGTAAGCACAGATAGTTCAACACTAGCTATTTCCGCTAGCGGTGGATCTGTTGCCGGACAAGTATTTGTATATAAAGACACAGGTAATGGGTTTGCCTTAAGTCAAACAATTTCAGATACACTATCTCGAATTACATTTGGTGCTAGTATAGCCCTTTCAGATTCAGCAGATTATCTTGCTATTAGTAATTTGACAGCTTCCTCTAGTGGGGTTATAATTTATCCATTACTTTCAAATGGACAATATGATTTAGTTCACACAACAGGAATTCATCCTCGTCCAAGCGTATCTGGAACATTTGGAAATAAAATTGCCTTTATGAACGGATATACTACACTAGTAGTATTTTCAACAGTAAATTCTTCAGGAAGAATTGACATATACGATCGTTATGATACCCAATGGGTGTATAGCGAAACGATTCCAACAACCGGACATTCTACCGACGCACTTGGTGCTGGATTTGCTGTAGGAGTAAATCAAATTTTTGCCGGAGCTCCTAATACCACTGAAAACAATTTTACAAATTCTGGTGCGATTTATAATTATTATAAATTGCCAAACAATTATACTTGGACTATTCATACGCAACAAACTCCAGTTGCTGATGTTAAGAAAATTAAAAAAGCATTCTTGTATGATAAAACAAGTGGCAGTTTATTAAAATATCTGGATGTAGTTGACCCGTTACAAGGAAAAATTCCAGGCCCAGCTGAAGAAGAAATTAGATATAAAACATTTTATGATCCTGCTGTATACAGTATTGGTACTAGTGATGTTGTAGTTAATACTGCTAGTATCTGGTCTAACAAACAAGTTGGCCAATTATGGTGGGATTTAAGAACAGCTAAGTTTATTAACAGTTACGACCAAGACGTTGTTTATAGAAATTCAACATGGAATCAATTGGCCGCAGGCGCAAGCATTGATGTTTATGAATGGGTAAGCTCAACTATCAAACCAAGTCAATGGGACGCTCAGGCCGACACTAACGCTGGCCTTGCTAGTGGTATAAGTGGAACAAGTCTGTATGGAGATTCTGTCTATAGTACAACTCAGTCTTATGATAAAATTAGCAAAACATTTAAAAATACCTATTATTTCTGGGTTAAAAATAAAGTAGTTATACCTTATGTAAATGGCAGACAAATGTCAGCGATGGACGTTGCTAATTTAATAGCAAATCCAAGAGGCCAAGATTACACATATTTAGGTATTACTGGTTTGAATACATTTAGCCTAACTAATGTTAAGGGGTACTTGACATCATCTAATGTAATCTTATCGGTAGAATTCTGGACTATAGATAAAACAGATCAAAATATACATACACAGTATAAGATGATCAGTAATGATCCAAATATTAATCTTCCTAAGATAGTTGAACAAAAATGGTTCGATAGTCTATGTGGAATAGATTCTAACGGAAAAGTAGTACCTGATCCAAGATTACCATTTAAGATTCGTTACGGTATTGAAAATCGTCCAAGACAAAGTATGTTTATTAATCGTTTTGAAGCACTAAAACAATTAATAGAATATGCTAACCAAGTGATGATTACTAATCAAATTGCCGAATTAAACATTAGCAGTTTAGAAAGCTACGATAAAGAACCAACAATTGGCAGCGGGTTATATGATGCGATATTAGATACCGATGCCGAGTTGCCATATGCTAGTGTATCTAGTTTTTCTGCTCCTAGTTTAGTTCCTGTTATTACCAATGGCGCTATAACTGGTATCATTATAAATTCTGCGGGTAAAGGTTTTGTTTCTACTATAAACAATGTAGCTACATCTCCATACATAGAAATTATTGGATCTGGTACAGGTGCCGTAGTTAGAGCAACAATTAATGCTTTAGGACAAGTAACTGGAGCAACAATTATTTCATCAGGAGCTGGCTATGATAGTAATACTCGTTGCTCGATTAGAAACTATGCGGTACTAGTACACAGTGATAGCCAAGCTAGCAACCAATGGAGTGTTTACACATACGATCCTGTTTACAAACAATGGTCTAGAACGCTAACACAAAGCTACGATGTGAGAAATTATTGGTCTTACGCAGACTGGTTCGCATCAGGTTATAATCAATTTACAGTAGAAGATTATGCTGTCAATACATTTGTTGATTTAAATTCAATAACTGTAAAAGTGGGACAAATTGTTAGAATTAGAACATCTAATAATGGCGGCTGGATATTGCTAGAAAAATATGCCGATGTTAACAGCGTAGATTGGACACAGAGTTATAATACAATTGGTATACAAAATGGAACCATACAATTTAGCAGTAAATTATATGATTTTGCTTTGACTGATGTAGGTTATGATTCGAGTATTTTCGACGGCGAAGGATTTGACGTTGTTGCGGCAACAGAACTAAGAATTATTTTAAAAGCTATTAAAAATAATATTTTTATTGATAGTTTAAAACAAGAATATTTAAATTTATTCTTCAACAGCGTTCATTATGTACTAAGCGAACAAGTATATGTAGATTGGATTTTTAAAACTAGTTTTGTTAAAGCTCAACACAATGTTGGAGCATTAGACCAGCCTGTAAATTATCCAGTTGAAAACTTGGCTAACTTTGAAAATTATGTTTCTGAAGTTAAACCTTATAGAACAAAAGTAAGAGAGTATGTAAGCAATTATGAAAGTTTAGATACTGCCCAGTTACCTATTACTGACTTCGATGTAATGCCAATTTATGAAAATGATAAAGTGGGTCTAATCGATATAACTGTTCAGAATGGAAAACTTGTTGCTGGTGATAGTGCTATACAAACATATCCTTGGAAATTCTGGTTAGACAATGTTGGATTTATTGTAACCGAGTTAATATTAATTGACGGAGGATCTGGTTATAACATTCCTCCACAAGTGGTATTCAATAGTGAAAGCGGATCCGGCGCAACTGGACGAGCATTCATCAATAATGGTGTAGTAACTAGAGTAGTTTTACTAACTCCAGGTAGTGGATATTTGGCAGCTCCAGAAATTGTATTGGACGGCGGCCTAAGTACAACCGGAGTACAGGCCAGAGCAATCGCAATCATTGGAGAAAGTGTTGTTCGTTCGACAACTATTGGTATTAAATTTGATAGAGTAAGTCAAACAAATTATGTAACACAATTACAACAACAACAGACATTCTTAGGTGATGGTAGTCAGTTAAAATTTGCGTTAACTTGGGCACCTGATATTAGAGTCGGACAAAGTTCGATAACAGTTAATGGAATTCCTGTACTAAGAGAATTATATACTCTAAGTACTGTTGTTTCAACTAAGAACGGTTATACACAATACTCTGGATTAATTACATTTGCGGTAGGAAATGCGCCAGCTAAAGGCACTACATTATCTGTAACTTACTTAATTAATTCAGCTATGTTAAATGCCGCAGATCGTGTTGAATTTTATTACGAACCAGGTTCTGGAATGTTAGGTAAAGACCTAGCACAAGTAATGACAGGTATTGATTACGGTGGAACTATTGTTAACGGGCTCGGATTTAACGTACAAACTGGATGGGGTGCTAGTCCTTATTATAAAGATAAGTGGGATAACTATGACAGCAGTTTTGACGACTACTATGTCACAGTAGCCGCTAATACGCACAGCTTTACATTACCATATGTTCCAGCGGCTAATACACAACTCAACATTTATCAAATTAAAAACAACGTTGATAGTTATGACAACAGAAGCGGAGTTTATAACAATCAGTTAGAATTTAGTTATAACATCAATGACAGCAGTCCTGTAGCAACAACAATTACTCATATCAACACTGCTGGGCATTCTACTACATATAATCCTAACGGCAGTTATGAAACTACATTAGTTGTTGCTAACGCTAGTGGAATATTGCCAGGCATGGGAATTATTGGAGTAGGCTTTAGTTCTAATGTAGCTGTGTTAACTACTACCGGAGCAAGTGGAAATGGTACTACAGTCACATTGACATTTGACGCAGTATCTACACCTCCATACAGCATAGGACAAACTATTATTGTTAACAACGTTCTGCCAGTAGCTTACAGTGGAACTTATACAGTTACCGCGTGTACTACTACTAGTGTTAGCTACACAAGTACAGCAACTGGAGTTAAAACTCAGTCAGGTACTATTATTGGTAGTGCTATACATAAAGTTGTTAGTGTAAATCAGGGTACAAATACAGTTACATTGAGTAGAGCTCCTGATAGCATACCTAGTGGAACATTGATCTTTACATATAACTTTTCTGGTAGCACACAACTTACAGTAGCAGACACTACATATATCAATGTAGGCGATGTTGTTGCTTGCTCTACAATTAATTCGTTGATTTACAATTCAACAGTTACAGCAATTATTGACAGTCAAACAGTTTCTATAAATTCAATATTGTATACAGATATTGTTCCAAGTGTTGAATTAACATTTACAAAAACATTAGAAACTCCTGCCGATATTACAATTAATGCTAACGGTACTGCGGTTCTTAACAGTACAACATACCCAACAGGAATATCTGATTTAACAGTTCTTAATATTACTGGTAAAATTAGTCCTGTTAGATTAGACGATCCGCATTATGGAACACAGCAACAAACAAATAAAAATGCTATAATGACAACTCCGGTTGCTACTGGAACTCCTGATAGTCAAGTTGCTCCAGGATTGTATCAGTATACAATTACTATTCCAAACGGATATACAGTTTCAAACGGTGATGAGTTTATTATCAGACGTAGCACCAGCGACGGTTCTATACTACCAAATGCCAATGATTACGACACTTCTTTAGTGGGCGGAGACATGGCATATAGTACAGCTACTGGATTGGCAGCAGACGATATTATCGTTGACGGCGACGGAATGGTTACACCAACCACAAGTCCTGCTCCAGAAGAAGTTGTGCCAGGTCAAGTAGTTGATGCTGTGGCTATTAAAGTTTTTGATAGATCTAATTCCGGTGCCGCAACTATTGTAACAGATAATTTTATCGCCGATGGTGTAACAAAAACTTACACATTATCTCAACAACCTAATAGTCCAAAAGCATTAATTGTTAAAGTTGGTAATACTATAAAAACTTATCAAACTGACTATACAGTTGATTATAAAAATAAAAAAGTTACATTAACATCAAAACCTTCTGCTAATACTATTGTAACTATTTTCAACATAGGATTTGCTGGTTCTAACATTCTTGACCTTGACTACTTTGTAGGCGATGCTACTACTACAGAATTTGTAACTAAAGCACCTTGGTTAAAAGATATTACAGCAGTCGTATATGTCGATGGAGTTGTTGCGAATCCTCAGTTGTTTAAAACAGATGGAACATATGATTTCGCCAACGCAGTTGGGTTTAAATTTACAACTCCGCCGGCAGCAGGCAGTTTAATTAATTTCATTATTGTAAGCGGAAGCCAACAGACTTTTGTTGTAACGAACAAAGAAATTTTAGCAACTGATGGAGTTAGCTTAACTTATTCACTGGCATATCCAGTTGGGACAAGTTTACCTTATGAGTCTAGTATGCTAGTTCGTGTGGATCAAACTATTTTGGAAGGACCTAACGACAACTATTTTATAATCGAAGACAATCAGTTGAGTTATAATATTGACCCAGCAAAAATTGTTCCTTATTCAGCTACAATTCAAAATATTAATGTAATAGCTAACGGTGTAAAATTGAATTTAGGTTCAGATTATACAGTAGACTTATCTGGAATTACCATTACATTGACACAAAATGCCTATACTTTATATATGGGAACTACATTGTTAGTAAGTATCACTACAGATGAAAGTTATTTCTATAATGCTAGTGCACAGACAATAACATTCACACAGGCATACAACAATACTCATGTTGTTGAAGTGATAAGCTCTTACAATCATTCTGTATTAGATATTCGACGTTCTAGTGTTAATGTAACATCGAATGTTACATTGACTCCAAATACTGCGGATTACTATTACTATAAAAATTTAGCATCTGGATTAATAAAATTAGACAGAACTATTATAAGTGATGACTATGTTTGGATTACAAAAAATGGTACTTTGTTGACACCAACTATTGATTATAAATTAAATGATGACAAACAAAGTGTTCAGTTAGCAACGTTACCTAACAAGACAGATCAGCTGACATTTATTACTTTTGGTAGCAACATATTAGCATCTGGAATTGCTTACATGCAGTTTAAAGATATGCTAAACCGTGTAACTTACAAACGTTTAAGTTTAGAGAAAAGAACTACACTTGCCGCGGACCTACATTGGAATGATACTAGTATCACTCTAACTGATGCTAGCAATTTTGATGTTCCAAACCCTACTGCTAATAAACCTGGCGTCATTGAAATACGTGGCGAACGTATCGAATATTTTGCCAAAAATGGAAATATAGTAAGTAGATTACGTCGTGGTACATTGGGCACAGGAGTTTACAAACTACATAAAGCCGGCGCTTTTGTACAAGATATTGGACCAACAGAAACTATTCCATACACTGAAACTACTATTACTGAGCAAATTATCAGCGATGGTACTAATTCAGTTAATTTAAGTTTTGCTCCAGCATTAGGATCTGAATCCGATCCTACAGGAGTTATAGCATGGTTTAAAACATCAGGTTACACATACCAGGGTACATATAATCCGTTATCTTCGTACAGTATTAACTCTGTTGTTGTATATCAAAATACATATTATGTTAATATTTTGTCATATTCGGCTAGCACTTCTGTGACAATATTACCAACAGACACTAAACACTGGAAAATCGCTCCAACTGCTATTCCGCCAGGATACGGACAATGTGATAATATTGAAGTATTTGTTGGAGGATACAACGATGGATCTGCTTGGGCTAGTGGTATTGAATATAGTGTTGGAGATATAGTTAATATAGGTAGCTATACTTACAGATGTACAACTGCTCATACAAGTGGCGCAACATTTAATGCTGACAGCACAAACTGGACATTCTTTATTGGTAATATCCGATTGAAGAAACAACCATATAAGGTACATAACGTCAACGTTAATCCTTATAGTCCAGCTGGCGATGTTACATTAGACGCAGATTTTGCGGTAGACGGATCTTCTAGACAGATTAGATTAACTAATTTGTTAAACAAAGGCACCCATGTTACTGTAATCAAACAAATTGGTACAGCATGGGATGGCGATAAGAATAATCCAGTTAATATTTTAAACGATAACAGCAAAATTGCTGAGTTTTTAAAGGTTAGCCCGGGTATTTGGTACACAGATTACAAGAGTTAAACTACCAGATAATGGCTTTGATAAATATAAGATAAAGAGAGATTGATATGCAGACTAAAGACGCAACAGGAATTCATATTGAGGGTCATATTAAGATCCACGACCCAGTTTCTAAAGAAATTTATGTGAATAAACGTAACGCCATTCACTATGAAAATATCAGCGTAGCACTAGCTGAAAGTATGGCTAACAGTGGTCAAGGGTTCATTTATCAAATGGCATTTGGCAACGGCGGAACTAGTATCGATCCTACTGGGATTATTACATATTTGACTCCAAACACTAGCGGATCTAATGCTAGCCTTTACAACGAAACATATAGTAAAGTTGTAAACAACAATTCTAGTACTAACTTAGACCCTAGTAGAAATTTTATTGAAAGCCGCCACGTAACTGGAACAAACTACACAGATATTTTTGTTACTTGTTTGTTAGATTACGGCGAGCCTAGCGGTCAAGGCGCATATGATACAGCAACAAGCACAGAAGCAACTTATGTGTTTGATGAGTTAGGATTAAAAAGCTATAACTCAGATGGATCTACATTATTGTTAACACACGTTATATTTCACCCAGTGCTAAAAAGTTTAAACCGTTTGATTCAAATTGATTATACAGTTCGTATCCAAAGTTTAACCGGACTAGTAGGAGTATAATATGACTTATCAAGTTACATATACCGAATCAAATAATCCAGCTAAACCAGCTATTGTTGTTCAAGATCAAAGTCTTAACAACCAAACAAGTCTTACCTTTGTTGGACAAAACTACAACGGATATGCTCCTATCGTTGCTAATGATTTTTTACATTTATTAGAAAACTTTGCCGCACCGACTGCTCCAAACAATCCAGTCCAAGGTCAGTTATGGTATGACAACAGTTCTAGCAGTCTTAAAATATGGGACGGTACTACTTGGACATCAGCAGGCAACTTAAAAAAATCTGCCACTGCTCCTCAAGTTTCAAACAGTTTACAAGGCGACTTGTGGGTTGACACCGCTAATAGTCAATTATATTTGTTTTCAGGTTCTAACTGGTTGTTAGTTGGTCCACAATTTAGTCAAGGAACATTAACTGGTCCTATAGTTGAAAACATTGTTGATACTAGCAACGTAACTCATAGTGTTGTTACAAATTACGCAAGTAATTCCGCAACAGGCACTAGTTATAGACTTACTATTATTAGTAAAGATACGTTCATTCCTAAATTAGCTATTCCAGGATTTACAACAATTAATCAAGGCGTTAACCTAAGTTCAGTTGATGCTAGTAGTGGTTTAACTAGATTCTGGGGAACAGCTCAGTCAGCTGATTCTTTGTTGATTAACGGAACAACATTATTAGCTTCTAACTTTCTTACAACAGAAGGTACAACAAATACAACAACAAGTTCACTTAATATTAAATCAAACGCAGGTATTAATTTAGGTACTGCTTTAGGTTTTAATATTGGCGTTAATTCAAGCACTACAGTTTTTACAAGTATTACAAGCGGACATAATGTTTCTTTTAATTTAAACAACGGTACAGCAACACAATCTTTAGTATACTTTCAAGCTAACGGTACTGTTGGTATAGGATTTAACAATACTGCTCCGACATCTACATTAGATGTAATGGGCACATTAACTATCAAACCTGATACAACTAACACTCCGTCAGGCGGTCCTGGCAAATTAGTAGTAACTGGTACAACTAATAGTACTAGTACTACTACAGGTAGCATTGTTACATCGGGCGGATTGGGAGTTGCTTTAAATAGCAATTTTGGTAAAGACATAGCTGTCTATGCTACACAGCCTAATAACAATGGCGGTGGCGTTATTTTAAATAACTTGTCAGCTGGTACTCCAGTTGCCGGTGCTGTTATTGTTCCAGGATATAGTATTAATTCTTCGGAAGCACAAAGTTTAAATATTCCTTATGTAACAGCAGGCGCAGGCTTATATGATATTGGTACTGCTACTCGTCCTTTTAGAAATGTGTACGCTCAGAGTTTCGTTGGAACATTCAACGGATCATTTACTGGAAGTTTAGCAGGTAGTGTTAACGGTAGTGCTGCCAAGTTAGCAAGTCCAACGCAATTTAGTCTTACTGGTGACGTAGTTAGTAATATTGTTAGCTTCAACGGACAAAGTACTACAGGTACTGCCGTGTTTAATACACAAATTAATCAAAACTTTATTACTACTAAGTCAGACAACACTCCAAGAACTAGTGCTATAGATAGTAGTTATAATGATGCGTTACTAGTGTATCAGTCAGGTGCTGGACTGGTACAGATGTCTAAACAAACATTCTTAAATCATGTGCCAACTGTTCCAGTAGGTTGTATTTTTCCATTTGCTGGTACAGTTGTGCCAACAGGCTATTTGTTATGTGATGGTAGTGAAGTACAAATTTCAAAATATACAATCTTGTATAACATAATCGGATACAATTATAAGGCAGCCATATTGTTACAAGGTCAGGGTACGTTTGCCTTGCCTGACTTGCGTGGACGTTTCCCGCTAGGTCGTGATAATATGAATAATAATTTAACTGTTCCTTACAAAGATGGTTCTGGTACACAAATATCAGCAGGCGGCGGCGCCGCTAATCGTGTAAGTGATGTTACAGCTGATATTATTGGAACAGGTTCGGGTAACCAGCAAATTTCAGTTGGCGTGACTAACTTGCCAGACCACCAACACGATTTTAAGAGTTCAATACCTCCGTACCCACAATATTATGCTGGAGGACTTCCAGGTGCCGCATCCGATCAAGCCGCGGTTGCTGGTCTAGGTTTACCTTCTTCTAGTACAGGTTATGGATTGCCTAACAGTGGTAGCGTTATTGCTCCTGCTCATGGTGTGCCAATTAATATTATGAATCCATACGAAACTATTAATTACATAATTTTCACTGGTGTCCTATAATGACTTATTCAATTCTTTTAACCAACGGTACAGCACTAACTAGTATAACAGATGGATCTGTTGATAACACTACAGATTTAACCTTAATTGGCAAAAATTCTACTGGATATGGTAACTATATTAATGAAAATTTTATACATTTATTAGAAAATTTTTCTAACAGTAGTGCTCCTAACAGTCCTATTCAAGGACAGTTATGGTTTGACACCAGTGTTAATCGATTAAAAGTGTATAATGGAGTACAGTTTGTTGTTAGTGGCGGGTCAGTGGTATCGAGTACTATTCCTAGCAGTATTTCTTCAGGCGACTTGTGGATTGATAATGTTCGTGAACAATTATATTTTAATGATGGCATTGGTACATTACTAGCAGGTCCGTTGTATACTGCTGCACAAGGTGTATCTGGTTTCACTATTGAGGATCATCTAGATACAAATCAAATTAGTCATACTGTAGTTATGTTGTGGTTATCACAACAGTTGCTAGGTGTGTTTACTAAAGAAGCATTTACATTCAATGAACCACCTGCTGGCATTCCAGCTACTGTCGGTGTTGGATTTACTTGTAGTAGTATACCTAATTTTAGATTTAATGTTCCTACAACGTCTGCTTATAATTTAATTTCCGCAACAGGTGCTTTAAAGACAGCCGAAAGTTTTGTATCTACAAGTGATAACAGCCAGAGTACAGGAACATTGAGTATTCAAAATAGCACACCGTTACTATTAGGTCCGGCAGCTAATACAGAATTTGACGTAACTTCAAGCATATTTGAAATTAAGTCAAACACGTCTAATCAAAACTTTTTAATTCAACTAAAGAACGCTTCAGGTACACACCCTGCGTTGTACATTGATTCTGCTAATCAGTATGTAGGACTTTACACACAATCTCCTACAGCTACGCTAGATGTAGCAGGCGATGTTGTTGTTGAAGGTAATTTAACAGTTAAAGGTTCTACAGCTACTATTAGTTCTACAGTAATTACTTTAGCAGATAAAAATATTGAACTAAACAAAGTAACAAGTCCAACAGATACACTAGCTAATGGTGGCGGATTTACACTACATGGAACAACTGACAAAACACTTACATGGGTAAACGATGGAACAGGTTGGAATAGTAGCGAAACTATTAACTTGGCCAGCGGACAGACATTTAAAATAAATGGATTAGATGTATTAAGCGGTTCAAGTTTAGGTACAGGAATTACTAGTGCTAATGGTATAACTAGTCTTGGAAGACTAACAAGTCTTAACACAACTAATATTAATATTAATTCAAATACTATTAGTTATTATAATCCAACACAACCAAACGGCGACATTGTACTACAACCAAAAGGTGTCGGTGTAGTTAATGTTAATTCGGCTAGAATTGCTAGTGTTGCGACTCCAACACAAACAACTGATGCTACTAATAAAACTTATGTTGATACAGCGATACAAACAGCTAGTTTAGCAGTAACATTAACTAATAGCGGTGGCACAGTATCTAATACACAGTTAGCGGCCAACTATTTGTCTAAAATTTTTCCAAACACAGAACACCAATCAGGCACATTATGCCGAGTTTTTGTAACAGATGATTTGTCAGTAAGACAATTCCAATTAACTGGTTCACCATTAATCTGGACATTCCAGTTTAATCTGTAAGGTAAATATTGAATAATAAAAGAGCAGAGCGAAAATGTCATACAACATAACAAATTTTGATGGAACACCTTATGCTATAGTAGCAGACGGCACAATTAATACCACTAGCAGTCTTACGTTCATTGGTAAAAACTATGCCGGCTATGGTGAAAAACAAAACGATAATTTTTTATGGTTGTTACAAAATTTTGCCAGTACTAGTCAACCTGTAAAAACAACAATAGGGCAAACATGGTTTAATACAACTAGTTCTGCCTTAAAATTAAATGTGTTTGACGGCGGAGGCTGGAAAGCACTTGCTGTTAATCAAGTTGGTCCTACATCTGCTGGAGGACAAAATCCTGCTGGCACTCCTACATTAGGAGATATGTGGTATGATACAGCTAACAATCAATTAAAAGTATACAACGGATCTACTTATATACTAGTAGGACCGCAAAGTGTTACTGGATTTGGCACAACAGAAATGTTGAGTACTACTATTATAGATACTAGTAACAATCCGCATCCTGTACAACAAGCACTAGTAGACGGCAATATATATTTTATAATCAGTTCTTATAGTGACTTTACTCCTAAAGTTTCAATTCCAGGATTTGCTACAATATATCAGGGAATAACATTAAATTCAAATTACAAAGTACACGGTACAAGCACAAACGCAGACAATTTAGGAAATAATCCTCCTGCTTTCTATGCGCCAGTTACTAATCCTACATTTTTAACAAGTATTCAAACTCCTGATGCTGGTGTTAATGTTGGTTCGGCAACAACATTATTAAATGTTAGTTCAACTCCAACATTAAGAGCCGCTTCGACAAAGATACAATTTCAAACAAATGCTGGAGCAAATACTCCATTAACATTAGTTAACAACGATGTGTTACCTAATGCTAATTTATCTACAAATTTAGGTAGTACTAGCCTTAAATTTAATAATTTATATGCTGGATATGTATTTTCTACAGCACAAAAGTCGGATACATTAAACGATGGCAATGGAAATTATCAAACTGCTAGTGTAGCAGGAAATCCTAATACAGTAGTTGTTAGAGATAATAATGGTGCTATTACTAGTGCGCATTTTATAGGCAAGGCAGATGCAGCTTCAGAAGCAGATCATGCTACCCTGGCAGATCATGCCACTTTAGCAGATGTTGCTACAGTTGCTAATCAAGTTGATTGGAATAACATTTATCCAAACAAGCCAAATAATTTTGTGTTTAACAATAATGCTACTTACAATATTAGTATTATTGGTAATGTAACAGGTAACACAACAGGTCAACATACTGGACCAGTTACTGGAAATGTAACAGGTAGTTTATACGGTGACAGCTTTGGCAATCATTCGGGACAACAAATTGGCGATGTATTTGGTAACGTTGTAGGTAATGTTCAGGGTAACATTATAGGAACAATACATACTGCCACTGACCATTTTGTAGGCAACATAACAGGAAATCTTACAGGAAATGCTACCGGCGCAATACATACAGCTAGCGACCATTTTGCTGGTAACTTAACAGGTAATGTAACTGGTAACTTAACAGGTAATGTAACTGGTAATGTAACTGGTAATGCCACAGGAGCAATTCATACTGCTACAAATTACTTCTTAGGTAATTTAACAGGTAACGTAATAGGTAATACTACAGGAACACATACTGGTCCAGTTGTAGGTAACGTAACTGGTAACTTAACAGGTAATGTAACTGGTAATGTAACTGGCAACACCGCAGGAACACATACTGGTCCAGTTGTAGGTAACGTAACTGGTAACGTAACTGGCACAATATATGCTCAGGGTGGTAGAATATTTTTATCAAATGGATCAGCTGCCAATCCAAGTATTGCGTTCTATAACGACGGCGCTCAGGATACTGGCTTCTATTGGGGCGGAGATGGTTATATTAACATTGCCAATAATGGGTTATATTCTGGACAGTTCGGCCCAGGAGGTAGTTTAGCATTAAATGGCACTATTAGTGCGTCGGCGTTCACGGGCAATTTAACAGGTAATGTAACAGGTAATAGTTACGGAACACATAATGGTCCTGTAATTGGTAATGTACAAGGAAATGTTAGCGGAACATCGAGTTCTATTACTAATCAAGGTACAATAGCACCAGAAAGCGGAACTAACGAGCCTAGTTATCAACTTACTTTGCGTAGTGTTTACAACAACGGATATCCAACAGCTTATGGTAATGTAATTACACTTGGCGGAGCCGGTGGCGGAGAACTATTGATTGGCTGGAGTGGATCAACTGGAGCAAACGCTGATAACTATATCCGTAGTCGTCGAGATGTGTCTAATACTTGGAGCCCATGGGCTAAGATTTTAACTGATGCTAACTTTGGTTCATTATTAGCTACCGTAGCTACAAGTGGAAACTATAATGATTTAAGTAACAAGCCTTATATTCCTGATCCTATAATTATAGCACAGAATCTTAATAATAATTTACAAAATATTGTTGAAACTATTGTAGGCACTATTGACATGCATCAATGGGGCGGCTCGCCTGTTAATAATGCGTATGCTCCTAGCGGTACTTACGGTGGATGGACTACTAGTTATTATAACTTAGGTTATAGTAATCAGTCAAGCGGAACTGTTACTATTACAATAGACTTAGGATATCTCTTAGGACTTAGTTATGATCCTAATAGTTTATATTGGAAGGGTCACTACGATTTGAATATTCACTCTGCCCTCACTTCTATATATGATGGTAGAAATAATTATTACGGATTAGAAGCAGTAACTTGGGCAGTTAGTGTACAGCCATTGAGTTATGACAGAAATAATTACTACTACGGTTGGTTCTATGTAACAGCGGCTACAAGCGGTGACCATTATTATCACGGAACCAGTGTAGAAGCTAGCTGGATTGGAATAGGAAGCAGAACAAACAATGTCTACACACCGTAAATTTAGTATACCTTATACAGAAGGCATTCTTGGAGCTTTAGAGAATTTAGATACCGATTCTATCTCTGATGTGTATTTTAGCGACAACAAATTTGGTAGTGCTAGAAGTTTGTTTGGCTCTAAAGAAATGTTTGACGAATTGTATGCTGTAAGAGCAAAATACGGAATAAAATTACATTATCTAGTTAATCCTAGTTTGTACAGTAATGAATTTTATGGTCAAGTGTTCGATTTAATTGATCATGTCAAAAATATTGATGTAGATATGATAACACTTAACAATTCGTATCTACTTAGATCTAACATTATAAAAGATTTTCAAAAACATAAACCTGATATTGTATTAAAAAATAGTGTAAACAACTTAGTACGTACACTTAAAGATTTTATTTTTATGCATGAAGTGTTACATCTTACAAATATCATTGTAGATCGAAGTTTAAATAGAGACTTAGATACCTTACGCAAGATGAGTGCGTATGCCAAACAGCATGATATTAAAATTACCATGTTAGTTAATGAAGGATGTATAGTAGATTGTAAATGGAAACAATGGGACGATTTAATTATAAGTCAAGTTAAGATACACGACAAGCGAGAGTTGACTTCTAATGTACACAACCAATTAGGATGTGTTAGTTACTTTAAAGAACGTCCTGCGGAATGGCTTAAAACAGCATTTACATTTCCTAATGATTTAGGAAAGTTTGACGGTTTAGTTGATGTTATTAAACTAGCCGGAAGAGGTTACCCTATCGAAAGATGGACCCGTGTAGTAGACGCTTATCAAAGATCTAGTGGTAATGTTAGATTCGGTGAAATATTAAGCACTACAGGTCACATGCCATTGGCATTAACACTAATCAATGATATTACTGAACTAGGATTCAATCAGCTAACTAATAATTGTAAAACAGTTTGCGGAATTGAATGCGATCATTGCGACAAAGTATACGATAAATTAATAAAGGTTACAGCATGACAGATACAACTATACCACCAGCACCACCGGGAGTTAAAATATCTACTGGATGGACAGAAGACAAACAATATAGTATTACATTTTCAATGACTACTAGATTAATCACAGGGCTTTACGGGGCACTAGCGTCTTTTGCTGATGTTAAGCATAGCGATACAGATCTAGAAAATCATTATCTAGGAACTATCACCCAGCAACAATACAATGATATTTCTCAAAGTATTTTAGCTCCAAGTCAAATGGCTTTTTGGACTCCAGAAAATACTCTTAAAATGAGAAAAGCTATTGTAAATTTTGGACCTAACACTTACTTAGATAGTAAAAAGAAATCTATTGTAGGAGTAGACAACCTCATTACTCTTATTCCACAAATTGTAGATCAAAACGGAGTTCAGTGTACTGATATTACAGAAATAGGCGTAAAAAATCTACAAAAGTTAGATTTTCCTATTAGTATCGACGGTGCTGATCCTAGTGTTTATAAGTCCACGACAACAAACGGCGGTGCGGTAACCTTTCAATTGAACAAAATAGGCTACGCATCTATCAGATTTAAAGCCCTAGTACCTGAATTAAGCTCAGTGTGGCTTAGTGTATATCCCGAATTATACGGGTACGATGACGCTCAGATGGCAGCCTTTAATACTTGGGTACAGAGCAATCAATCAACACCAAATACAGTATAAATATAGAATAAGGAAAGAGCGACATGTCATATACAATTTACCACTATAACCCAAATTTACCAGCGATAACTACAGTTGCCGATGGTACAGTTGATACTACAACTGATCTTAAATTGATTGGTAAAAGTTATGCTGGCTACGGTTTAGCACAAAACGAAAATTTTGTTTATTTGTTGGAAAACTTTGCTAATAGTGTTGCTCCAGCAAATCCATTAACTGGACAAATTTGGTTTGATAGCGGCGCAGGCAAAATAAAATTTTATGATGGAACAAAATTCCGTGTAGTAGGTGGAGCAGATGTAAGTGCTACAACACCTTCAGGTTTAAGCGTTGGAGATTTTTGGTTTGACACAGTTAGTAACCAATTATTTGCGTGGAATGGAACAGCTCCTACATTGATTGGTCCTCAAGCAGTTAATGGCGCACAAAATACACAAATGCAGAGTATTAGCCTTACAGATAAAGCAGGCGGAACTCATGCTGTAATTGCCGCGTATGATAACGGAAATGTTATTTTTACAATTAGTAGCGATTCTGCGTTTGAACAAGATTCAACCGCTAATGCTACATTAGGATTTAGCACTGGCTACGACTGGATTTATAAAGGTGTTACATTAGTTAATACTAATAATCCTTCACAGATCGGTGTTACAAATGGTACGCTTGACACATCTACTAATTTAAACGATACTAATTTATTTAGATTCTGGGGAACAGCTACTAATGCTGATCAATTAGGTGGCGTAAGTGCTTCTGGATATGTATTATCCAGTAATGCTGTTTTTGGCACACAAGTTAATTTTAGTGATCAAGGATATACAGTTGGTGCTAGTGTTAAGTTACAAGTATTCAACGATGGTAATACTACTCCGACATTTAGAAGTACAGTTAACAGCACACCAATTGTGTTTGAAACAACAAATTCAAGCAGTCAAATTGTAACTCCTTTACAATTATTAAACACTCAGGTATTACCAGGTTCAGATTTAACTTGCGATTTAGGTTCTAATACAGGCGGCGGTGTAGGTGGTACTAGTCCACAACGTTGGAATAATATATATGCTGGTTATGTATATGCTACAGCACAACAAGCCGATGCTCTTACAATCCAAACATCAGTGTCTGGAGCCAATCAAGCTAGCGTAGCTAATGCTGTTGGACAAACAAGTATTGTTGCTAGAGATGCTGGCGGCAATATTAATGTAACTCAAGTAAATGGTATTGCTGTAAAAGCAAATCAAATGTTATTGAGTGGCAACTATGTTTCAGCAGTAACTACAAATACAGCAAGTACAATTATGGCTAGAGATGCTAGCGGTAATACAGCAGTTAATATTTTAACTGGTACAGCTACTCAGGCAAACACACTAGCATTTAACGGTGGATTTGTAAACGCAACAAACGCAGGTACAGCAAGCACTATTGTAGCACGTGATACTAGCGGTAATTTTAGTGCTGGCACAATTACCGCTAATTTAACAGGTAACGTTACTGGTATTTTAACAGGTAACGTGAAAGCTACTGATAATAGTGTACTAGTTGATGCTACTGCTAAATCGTTTACAGGAAGTTTAACTGGAACAGCTAGTCAATCTAGTAAATTGTTAGTTAATGGTTCATCATTTGAATTTGCGGAAACAGCATCTACATCTAACACAGTTGTAGCCAGAGATGGAACAAGCAGTATTTACGCAAACATTTTTTATGGAAATGCTACTACTGCTAACTATGCTGACTTGGCAGAAAAATATTTGGCAGATCAAGAATACGAAGTTGGAACAGTTGTTATCGTAGGCGGAGAAGCAGAAGTTACAGCGTGTAATTATGGTGATTTAGCTATCGGTGTAGTTAGTGCTAATCCTGCTTTTAAAATGAACGAAGGATTAGAAGGCGGCACTTATATTGCGCTTAAAGGTCGAGTTCCAGTTAAAGTTGTAGGCGCAGTTCGAAAAGGACAGCGTTTGATTGCTGCCGCTAACGGTACAGCCGTAGCCGCAGTTCCACACGCAAATGATGTATTTGCTGTAGCATTGGAATCGAGTGACGATATCAGTGTTAAACTAGTAGAATGTCTAGTTTTATAAATAAAATACTTAAAATAAGAGGTTAATAATGGCGTCAGTAGGTTCAAAAATACTAGCAAGTGAATATAATAGTGTTCAAACAACTATTGCTACAGTAATGGGCACTTACTATGGCCAAACAGTTAACAGCAGTCAAGTTACAGCTAGTACTTCTCGCATTACTGCAGCCCAATGGCAAGCGTTATACACTGACATTTTAACTGCTTACAACCATCAAAATTCTTCCAACGGTTCTTTAACTTATCCAACTACCAGTAATAAAGTTCAGGCTGCCGATTTTGCCGCATATCAAACAATGGCTAATAGTTGTTTGTCCAATTATACTAATTTCTTATCAGGCTATTCAGCGTCTTCTTCTCTTAACTCAATTAGTATTCCAGGCGGATGGGGTGTTAATAACGCAGGACAAAGTACAGCAAGACATTTTTTATCGGTAACTTTTACCAATACTACAGTAGCTCAATATTTTTTCAACACAGGCGGACAAATTCGTTTCACAGCTAGTTTGGCCAGTAGCGGTAGTGCTAAAGATAACAGTTGGTCTAGTATGTTAAGTCATATGGGAACCATTGCGTTTGGTGTTAATAATACTACTACGCTAGCTGGTGCTACTACACCAGGTACTGGTAGCAGTATAGGATATAATCAGCTTACAGGTTCTTTCCAATTAATTTATTCTAAAGGAACTGAAAATTCAACTTATACTCCAAACCAATATGACATCTATGCTAGCATTAGTGGTTCAACAATTAATTTTAGAATAGAGTTTGAAGATTTAAGTATATCTGCTAATCAAACAAACTATGGTCCAGGTTATGGCGTATATGGTGTTGACGAATCTGTAGTTGGCGCAACAACTAGTACTCAAACATTGTATTATGCTTCTGGATCTGGACAAGTTTCAGCTTCTAGCTACTTACCAACCGCGACTGCTAATACTTACGATTTTAGTAGTTCAAATCCTTAATACCAATATCCATTGACAAACTAATTACAGTAGCGTATTATAGTACACTACGGAGTTTGTTATGGATGAGAAAATTGAAAAGGCCTTTGCGGTGGCCAATTATATGTCGACGTTATCTAATCAACGTCGAATTATCTTAGAAGAATACAATCAAAAATTAGTCCACTACATCGACGGCGCTAGTTTTAAAATTACAACCGACTTAATTAATTTTACAAAAACTGTACTAGATCTAGGCTACACAGAAGATGTAGCTTTTGTAGATTCTAATGATTTTCCAGTTATTATAAAAGACGTACAACAATTTTTTGATAACATTAGCGGCTTGTATTTCGAAGCAACAAATGAATACGCCGCCAAATACGCAGAGTTAAAAACCAAAAGAAAAATTTCAGATATTGTAGAGCTATGACACAAGGAGCAATAATATTCGCTCAGAATAACTCTGCTGTAGACTATATCAAACTGGCAGTTTTTGCCGCAAGTCGCATTAGACAATATTTAGATATTCCTGTAAGCATAGTTACAGATAGTCCTGATTGGCTTGCCCACGCCTATCCTGATCACGGTTTTGATCAAATTATAATTATAGGATATTCCGATACTACTCAATATAAAAAATTTCATGACGGTACTATAGCAAGTAAAACTGCCGAGTGGAAAAATTTAACTAGAGACCAGGTGTACGATTTAACTCCTTACGATAGAACACTAGTAATAGATAGCGATTATATTTTAAATTCTTCTGTGTTTAAACCAGCAATGGACAACCATTACGATTTTCAAATATACAGTAAAAGTATGGATCTTGCTAGTTGGCGTCCAACTGACGAATTTTATAGAATAAATCAATACAGTATTCCTTTTTACTGGGCAACTACATTTATATTTGAAAAAAATTCTGTAACGCAGGCATTTTTTGATCTTATAGTTTATATTAAATCTAACTGGTTGTATTTCAGAACATTGTATGGTATTGTAGATGCTAAATTTAGAAATGATTTTGCTTTTAGTATTGCCATTCATATTATGAACGGAAAGACCAACGGACAATTTGCTGTTGAGTTGCCAGGAAAAATGACCTATTCCAAGGACAAGGATATTCTAATAAACACAGATGGTAATAAAATGAAATTTCTTGTAGAAAAGAAAGACCATATTGGAGAATATACGTTAGTTAAAACAACAGGATTAGATGTTCATGTTATGAACAAGATAAGTTTAAGTCGGTACATAGATGGAGGTTCTGGTGTCTAAGGGATTTTTAATATTTGCCGAAAATACAAATAATGTAGATTATGTTACACAAGCCTGTGCCTTGGCTTTAAGTATAAAATACAGTCAAACAGAAATTAAAAATGTTTCTATTGTAACTAATTGTCTAGTACCTGAAAAATATCAACAGTTATTTGATAACATAATTCCTATCCCATGGTTTGAAGAAGTTGAAAATAGTCCATTAATGGTAGAACATAGATGGAAGTTATTTCATGCTAGTCCATATGATGAAACTATTGTATTGGATAGCGATATGCTGATAGTCGAGGATATAAGCACTTGGTGGGATTATTGTAAAGATTACGAAATTAAATTTTGCGATAGAATCAAGAATTATAAATTAGAAACAGTTGTTGATACAATACATAGAAAAGCATTTATAGCTAATAAACTTACAAGTCCTTATTTTGCTCTTCATTATTTTAAAAAATCTCAAGGTGCTTTAGAGTTTTATAAGACATTAGAGTTTGTTTGTAAAAACTGGGAATGGTGCTGGACTAAATTTGCTCCTGAAGAATATCAAAAATGGCCCAGTATGGATCTTGCAACAGCAATAACAATTGAATTATTGTTGTGTCATAATACTGTTTTAGATAAACATAGTCCTTTAGAATTTATACATATGAAAAGCCCTCTTCAAGGGTGGATTACATATCCAGAAAAATGGACAGATACAGTATCGTGTATTTTAAATATTAAAGGCGATCTTATAGTAAACAACATCAATCAATCTAAAATATTTCATTATGTAGAAAAGGATTTTATAACTCCTAAACTACTAGAAAGATTAGAGGCACTAGCAAATGGCTAAACGTAAATTTAATCCAATTGAAAATATTAAACTTGAGCATTATGCTTATTTTGATCCATTAACTGATCGAGTATTTTTAGTTACTAATGAATTACACCCAACTCATAAGTACTATGCTAAAATTACTAAAGATCAACATGGCGAGTTAACATCTACTAAAGTTAATTTCAATGATTGTATTATTGATCGTGTAGTTAATTCTGACGGTACAATAGAGCATAAATTAATAACCAAACAGATGTTTGACGAGTTTAGTTTTAAAAAGAACGACTTGATTTGGATTACAGAACCTATCAATGTTAATACAGAATTTACAGTTACATGGGATAATGAAAATAAACAATGGAAATTTTCTATTACTGATGCTGGACGTAGTGTACTATCTGGAGCTCGATATGATAATACACTGGTTGTTTTTGTGACATTATCTACAGATTTAGATTTTTTAATTAGAACTTTTTATCTTAGAATACATGATATACTTAAGGCAGGAGAAATCATTTATGATTTTGAAAGCTCAATTGAATCTCAAATTGACAATTTATCAGTATCCACTAAAAAGTTTTTTACTTACTACGGAATAAAACATGATTAAAATTTTAGAACAAGACATTATTTTCCTCAGTTATGATGAACCTAATGCTGAAAAAAACTATGCTGATTTATGTACTAAAGTACCTTGGGCAAAACGTGTACACGGAGTTAAAGGTAGTGATGCCGCACATAAAGCCTGCGCCGCATTAAGTGAAACAGAATACTTTGTTACAGTAGATGCTGACAATATTGTAGATCCAAAATTTCTTGAAGTAGAAATAGACTTAGACAAATTAGGTTTAACTCCTGAACATGTGTTTAGTTGGTGCGGGCGTGTTCATGTTAATGGACTTATGTATGGTAATGGTGGATTAAAATTATGGACACGTAAGTTTGTAAATGAAATGCGTACACATGAAAATAGTGATCCAGAAGATACTAAAGGTCTAGTTGAATTTTGTTTTGACGACAAGTACTATCAGTTCAATGAAAGTTATAGTGAAAGTTTTACCAACGCAACTCCTTTTCAAGCATGGAGAGCGGGATTCCGTGAAGGTGTAAAGATGAGTTTAGATCAAGGAGCTAAGGTAGTAGATCTTAAAACTATCTGGTGGCAAAATTATCATAGATTATTAGTTTGGGCTAGCGTGGGTACAGATGTAGAAAATGGTATATGGAGTATAATGGGTGCTAGAGAAGGATGCTGGAAAACAAACTGTACTGATTGGGACTATAGTCAAGTAAGAGATTTTGATTGGTTAACAGAATACTGGAATACTACACACGAATTAGCTGAGCCTGAAGAAATGACCAAATACATTAATTTTTTAGGAGCAGAATTAAGAGACAAATGTAAACTAGAAATAGCTAATTTAGATTCTGCTGGAAGTCGATTTTTTAAAACAGTTTATAATAATAGTCCTCGTATAATAAGAAAACGCCATGTATGATATAATCTTTATAAGTTATAATGAGCCGGATGCTGACGATAACTTTGCTAGTTTAAAAGAACGCTTTCCTTTAGCAAAACGTGTACACGGAGTAGAAGGAATACACCAAGCTCATATTGCCGCCGCCCGTAAATCATTTACTAAAATGTTTTGGGTAGTAGATGCTGATGCCGTTATATTAAACGATTTTAATTTTGATTACGAAGTAAGCGATTGGGATTTAGATGTAGTGCATGTTTGGCGTAGTTTAAATCCTGTTAATAATTTAAGTTACGGATATGGCGGAGTTAAATTATTACCAAAATCTCTTACATTAAAAATGGATACTAGTACTATAGATATGACTACAAATATCAGTACTAAATTTAAAGCAATGGATACTATTAGTAACATTACAGCATTTAATACAGATCCATTTAGTACTTGGCGTAGTGCTTTTAGGGAATCTTGTAAACTGGCAGTAATTAATAACGAAGAATCTTTACTCAGATTAGACGCATGGTGTACACTAAATGAAAATGCTGAATACGGATTTTATGCTTATTTAGGTGCGTTATCTGGTAGACAATACGGAGAAAAAAATGCCTCCAATAAGGAGGCACTTGCTAAGATAAATGATTTTAATTGGCTAGAAGTTCGTTGGCTAGCGGAAAAATCTCAGATATCACTTTAGCACAAGCAATAGCGACTTCCTGGTGTTCTTTCTGAGTACCATTCGCACTACGTAGTTCTATAAAATGTACCCAACTACGTAACGTACCATTCATGTACAAACGGCTTTCGATTAAACCTTCTGGTAGTACAGCACGAGCTTGTTCCTTAGCAATACCTTTTAGTATAGCCCATTCGTATGCTTCACGTGATTGTTTAATAACTAACTCTTGCATACGTTCCCACTGATAGGCGAGGAATCGATCTTCATCATTATTATAAACATCTAACTCTATGCTGTTTTGTCTATTTTTTGTGTCTTGCTTTCTAGCATCTCGCAATACAAACGACAAGTCTTTAGTAGGGTCAGCATATCGCTGACTGAACTCTTGGAAGCTGAAGCTTCTGTGTCTAAGGATTTGTCTGGCAATGTCTCTAGTTGTAGTGATTTCGAGACAAGCGGAAACCATTTCGAGTGGGCTCCAGTGTTTGTGTTTGACAAGATACTGTATGAGCTTTTCTGATGTGTCTGTGTTAAGCTGATTGGAAGGATTGGACACACGGGCGCAATACGCAATGAGTTCTTGTGCGTCATCGATGCCCATTGATGCAAACTCTTCTGTTGGTTGAGAGAAACTAAGTAATCTAACATTCATTATTTATAACTTCTTTTTCTTTAAAAATTTCTGAGTACTTGCTTCTATATCTTTACGAACACGTTCAGTGTCCAACTTAAAATCTACATTATCAATAGTCGATTCATAAGTTTTGAAGAGTTCTGCAAGATTCTTTTCAAAGGCACTCCAACCTTCTTTTTTAGTTTTTGCTGTTATTTTCACTTCCCAAGTCTTGCCGTCTTTAAAATTGACCAAAACGGTATGGAGATACCTAAGAGGTAACACATTTAAGTGTACTTCACCGAATACTTCTGGCCAATGTTCTATGACATCCTTGGGAAGCGGTCTTCCCGTTTTTGTCATTTACACTTTTTTCTTGGTCGGAACCAATTCCTCTGCCTTGCGGCGATAGTTAGCGGCTTCTTTTGCTAGCTTGTCGGCTTGACTACGATAGAATTTAGCTTCTTCGTCTGGGCTATCGAATGTAGTAGGTTGATTAACAGTGACATCAGCTTGTACAATAGCAGGTGTTTCTTGTACTGTAGCTGTTTCTTTTTTGTCTTCAATCTTCTTATCTAAACTTTCTTTAAGGCTTAGATCATCGACCGCTACACCACGTTGTTCAGCAATAATTTGATTTAACTCGCTTAACAAGATTCCTGTTCCAGGAACTGGTGTCATTTCAATAGCACTAGTTGGAGCCTTAATCAATCGATTGTTCATATGTAACCATGGCAACATACGTGAACCATCTGGAAATTGAGTACGATCCAATGCTTCAGCAAATTCCCACGAAGCTTGTCCTGATTGACTTTCTACTAGATTAATAATAGCATCATGATAGATGTCAGGCATATTTTCGGTTGGCACAATTAAACATGAATGTGCTTCACCAGGTAACGTGCGATATGCCACTAAGCATTTTTTATTAGTGGCAATAACACGACCCACGTGTTTAAGTTCTTGGGCCATATTATGCTCCTGCTGGTGGTGCTGGTGGTGTCGCTGGTGCTGAAGCTTGTTGAGCTGCAACTGTGTCTAAGAATGCTGTCAATTTGGTATAAGTTTGTCCAACTGCTACCATTTCGTTAGGCTTAAATGCGCCACGTGAACTAGCAATATCGATGATAACTTTCATTGCGTTAAGATCGTTAATTGTTAGGTCTGTGCTTGGTGTTTCAGCGGCAGGCGCTTGTTGTACTGAATCAGTCATAATATCTCCTTTTGTAAAGTACGTATATAATTTATCTCGTCTGTAAAAAAGGACAGGCAATTGTGAAGAAACTGAGTTCTTTTTCCGATTCAAACCCAATACGTGTTGTGTATATTATTGTATTGGTATTGTCTAGTGTAAGGCCCTGTCCTACATAATACCTATTATTTAGATTCTTACGTATCCAGCCATCGATAGATTTGATTAAAGTTGGGTTATACTTGTCTATGCTAGTATACTTAAAATGAGGGCAGGCAAACTCAACCCTCCGAAGATCGAAATAATCCAAAGGATTGGGCTTGCCATTCTTTAATGCCATTATGCCGCCTCTTTAGCAAACTCGTAATAAGCATATTCTCCAAAAGGTGGAACAATGGTGTTATTACCGTGGATAATGAATACTGTATCACAGTAGTTTTCATCACCCCAACTACCCCAAGGATAACCGTCAGTGAACATGATAAACTTTTTAGGTTGAATATCATTATCCTTCATATATTCCCAGTTGGCATCGAACTCAGTTCCGCCACCGCCCATTGGCTCATAGCTATCAAACTCATCGATATTGTAGCCGTCAAAGTCAGCTTCGTTATAGACTTTAGTATCAAAGCACCAAACTTTAATTTTAAAGTCTTTATACTCTTCCATAATGCCTTTGATTTCTGTTAAGAAGTCTTTAGCTTGCTCGTCCCCAATAGACCCTGACATGTCAATTGCTACACAGATATCAATAGTTTCTTGGAATTGTGTTCCAGGTAATACAGCGTTCATGTGCCAACCCTTGCGGTTAGGACGCATAAATGAATAGTCATTTTTAATAGTGCTTTGAATTTGTTGACGCAAAATTTCACGCCAATTCATTTTAGGCTCTGTTAGTTCCTTAATCATGCGTTGTACGCTAGCAGGAGTATTACCAGCACCTGCGGCTTGCGCGGCT